>NPID01001283.1_pt1 | contig 26165 bp, 29 predicted proteins | sample 8637491 | NCBI WGS metagenome assembly NPID01 (sample SAMN07420843, study PRJNA396082) | bioreactor metagenome | isolation source: sample BA6 brine-fed electro-methanogenic bioreactor BA | place: Japan: Kochi | collected 2016-06-14 | reverse complement strand
CGTTACCGCCAAGTGTAAAAAAGACAGACAACATACAAAAATTGAAAAGTAAACCATTGTGAAAGGACAGAAAAACGAAATATTGACAAGACAAGAAAGCCGACTCTCATGCCGACCCGATGTTTTTTTTTGCCCACCGCACATTTTTTTAAAAACAATTTTAGCCAACCGCACAAATGGCACATTTGCTTTTGCCCCTTAGCGCTTTTCAATCCCTTCGGCAAAATCAAAAGAGCCATTTTCCCAACGCTCATATAAATTTACTAAATTTGAGTTTTTAAATCCCGTATGAAAAATGAAAGACTTAAAAAACTGGGTAAATGATTACACCCCTGAACTCTATAAATGGGCGTATTACAAGACCTCTTCCATTGAGACAGCAGAAGACTTAGTTCAAGAAACCTTTTTAGCGGCAGCTGAAAGAATTGAAGCATTCAAGGGTGAAAGTTCTGCGAAAACATGGCTATTTTCAATTTTAAACCATAAAATAATTGACTATTATAGAAAGAATGTTAATAAACCTGTTGCCATTGAGAGCATTACCATTTCAACTTTTTTTGATGAGGATGGAGGTTGGCAACCCGAGAGAAAACCTAAAGACTGGCAAGATGTAGACAGTCACTTACTCGACGATGATGAATTTCAGCTGATTTTGCAAAAATGCCTCGACGCTTTACCCGAAAAATGGAACACTTGCGTTAAACTAAAATACCTTACCGAAAAAAGCGGTGAAGAAATTTGTCAGGAATTAGGAATTGCCCCTACTAATTTTTGGCAAATTGTTCACAGAGCAAAATTGCAACTCAGAAATTGTATTGAGAACAACTGGTTTAAGAATTAGATTCGATGAAAAAAATAATGCATATACTTTTCCTTTCCTGCCTTAAGGCTACTGAGCTAATGGAGAAAAAATTTCACTTTAAACTCTCAGTAAAGGAAAAAATACAGCTAAAAATGCACAAAATGATGTGCGAAGCCTGTGCAAAATACGATAAACAAAGTGCTTTAATAGAAAAGGGTATCTCTAATATAGAATGCACCAAAAAAGTTACACTAGACGTTGATGCGCTCAAAAGTAAAATTTCAAAGCGCCTCGAAAAAATAAATGAGAACTAATTCCCGTTATCGATTGCCACAAATACGCTTGCCTCTAACAAGTTTCCTCTTGCTTTAAGTATTTTGCAAGTTCTGTCAGGTTTCAAATTCTTTACGACCATTAGTGTAAATGTAAATTTTCGAAACCATGAGACTAATACTATCATCAATTTTCCCCTACATTTTCTTTTTATCCGCTGGCGGTCAAAATCAGGCTATTAAACAGGTTAATGCCATTGAGTTCGAAAAACTTGTTAAAAGTGCAGCAGGTACCTTGCTCGATGTACGTACCCTTGGCGAGTTCCAAAATGGGCACATCAAAGATGCTGGTCAGCTAAACTACTATGCTTTGGATTTTAGGCAAAAGTTACTACTACTCCCTAAGAATCAACCCATTTACCTGTACTGCAACACAGGGTATAGAAGCGAAAAAGCCGCAGCAATACTAGTAGAAAACGGATTTAAAAATGTTTACAATTTGAAGCATGGCATCATGGAGTGGAATCTGAAAAATTTGCCAATGTTAGTAGAGCCCGATGCCAAGCCAGATACAGAAAATAAAATGGAACTTGATGAGTTTACTGCGCTCATAAATTCCGAAAAGTTAGTTTTTATCGACTTTTACGCACCTTGGTGTGCCCCCTGCCGAAAAATGATGCCCATGATTGATAGCCTTAAAACGGAGTACAAAAGCAAAGTTACCATAGTTAAAATAAATGCTGATGCTAGTAAAAAACTGATGAAAAATTTGGGCATCCAAAGCGTACCCTATCTGGTTTTATATCAAAATGGGAAGCCTCTTTTTTCGCACAACGGAATGATAGCTAAAGGTGAACTAAAAAGTATGTTTGATGCAAACATCACAAAATAAGGGTGTTTTACAAATAGCAAAAGAAATATGCGAATACTCTGTCAGGTTTGAAAAATTTCCCGACTGTTTGTTTGAAATTAAATTTTGTTAAACATTAAAATAAAGAATTATGACAAAGATTGCAATAGTAGTGTTTTCGGACACAGACACAATGGAAGCCTTAGGAAAAGTATCTAATGCTTTTATGTTAGCCCTAGAGGCAATAGAAAAGGGTGATGACCTTAAAATCATTTTCGAAGGTGCCGGAACCAAATGGATTGGGCAAATGGAAAAAGAAGATCATAAGCTAAACAAGCTTTATTTAAGCATAAAAAACAATATAACAGGAGCTTGTTCATATTGTGCCAAAGCTTTTGGAGTAAAAAGTGAAGTAGAAAAAGCAGGCGTCCCGCTATTAAGTGATTATAAAGACCATCCAAGTTTGAGATCGCTTGTAGTCGAAGGATATCAAATTCTAAACTTCTAATCAACTTTTTTATTACAAACTATAAAAACAAAAAATCATGAAAACAATGAAAACAATATTTTCAAGTCTTGCTCTGGTAGCTTTATTCTCAGCTTCAGCAATGGCACAATCGGGTGCTAAAGTAATAGCAGTAGTAAATAAAGCTGACTGGTGCCCTAGCTGCGAAAAAAATGGAGAGCGCGCAATGTCCGCTCTGATGGAAAGCAATAAAGAAGGTTTAGTACAATTTGTTGCCAACGATTTAACCAACGATGAAACAAAAGCAAAATGTGCTGTTGAATTAAAAAAAGTTGGCTTAAATGAAGCTGTAGCTGATAAAAAATATACCGGAATGGTTTACTTTTTTAATGCTAAAACAAAAGAGTTAGTAAGCGAAATAAGTGTAGCAAAATCTAATCAAGAGCTGGCAATGGCACTTGCCGATGTCATAAAAGGAACGAAATAATCAGATATCATTAAAAAAAGTGAGGCTTTACGGCTTCACTTTTTTTATGTACAAAAATATTTTTTTTGTCAGGTTTGTGGAATCAAACGACTATATAATAAAACAACCATGAAAAAGAAACAAATTTTTAAAATTCTGGCAATTATAGTAATTGCCGGTATCGTAATAGCAGGCGGTGCGGCCTTGTACATGTTCAATATGCCACATCGCAATGTTCAGAACTCCACTACAGATTATAGCATCTCCGCTTCGGCACTGGTTGCAGAATACATTGAGAATGCTGCAAAAGCTAATGAGAAGTACCTTGCTGCTGACGGGGACTCAAAGATTTTAGAAATAAATGGTATTGTTGCCAAAATCAGTGACGATTTTAACGGGCAAAAGGTTGTACTGCTTAAAGAAAGTGGCGACAAGGCAGGAGTAAGCTGCACTTTCACCCTAGAGACTAGTAAAAATGTTTCGAACATACAAATAGGCGAACATGTTACTATTAAGGGCGTTATCCGTTCAGGGGCATCGTACGATGAGGATCTTGAGATGTATGAGAATGTAGTGATTGAAAAAAGTGATTTAGTTAAATAATTTGTAACCATTAAAAACAAAAATAAAATGAAAACAACAAGATTCTTACTGATAGCAGCATTGCTTTTAGCTACTGCTACAACTTTTGGACAAACATCAAAATTGGTAAGTTCCAAAACGCACATCAAGTTTTTTTCGCATACGAGCGTGGAAGACATACAGGCAAACAACTATTCCAGCGTAAGCACAATAGACCCCTCAACGGGTGATGTGGTTTTTTCGGTTACCATGCAGGGATTCGAGTTCGAAAAAGCTTTAATGCAGAAGCATTTTAACAACGAAAAATTTCTCGACACCAAGCAATTTCCTAAAGCAAAGCTAAAAGGAAAAATCACAAACTTGACGGAAATAAATTTCGCCAAGGATGGTAATTACAGCGCAACGGTTCAAGGGGAACTAACAATTAAGGGCGTAACCAAGCCAGTTAATGAAAAAGGAACCATTACTGTAAAAGGTAACAAAGTAGAAGTGCTAAGCACTTTTAACATTACGTTGGCCGATTACGGAGTAACCTTTTCGAGTGGCAAACCTTCATCGAACATTGCGAAGGTTGTTGAGGTAACCGTTCACGCCGAATATCAACCCGAATAAATAGTTACGACTATGAAAAACGTATTAACAATAGCAGCGGGTATTATCATAATAATGCTTGTTGCCGCCAAAATTCCTGAAAACAATAAGGAAAATAGTAGTACTTCAACTATTCAGTTCAACACAACTTCGTGGAACGATGTGCTAGCGCTAGCAAAAAAGGAGAACAAGCCAGTTTTTCTCGATATTTCTGCAAGCTGGTGCGGATACTGTAAAAAAATGAAAAGTAATGTCTTTACTGCTGCTGAAGTAGCAACGTATTACAATTCAACTTTTATTAATGTGTCGGTCGATGCTGAAAAAGGTGAAGGTGTTAAGCTGGCAAAAAAGTTTGGAGTAAGAGGCTACCCTACGTTTGTATTCGTAAACCCCGATGGTAATGTGGCTCTGCAAACATCTGGCTATAGGGCACCTGATAAATTTTTAGAATTAGGAAAAACTGCAACTAATAAATCAAAATAAGATGAAACTACAAGAAGGTCAATTTGCTCCAAACTTTACAGCAATTGACATAAACGGGAAAGAGGTAAAACTCTCGGATTACAAGGGAAAGAAGATAATTCTTAGTTTTTACCGTAATGTAAGCTGCCCCTTTTGTAACCGAAGGGTGCACCAAATAATGGGAAATAATGTAAGGCTAAAAAGTGCGGGAGTACAGCTAATTTTTATGTTCGAAAGCTCTAATGACAAGCTAAAATCGAGTGTTTTTCATCAGGGTATAAGCCCATGGCCACTGGTTGGCGATCCCGACAAAAAGGTTTACAAAATTTACGGCGTTGAAAATTCAACCCTTAAAATGATGAAAACCATGCTTGTTGCCAATGTTGGGCAGGCAAAAAAAGACACAAAAGATTTTAACCTACCACAGGATAAGGATGCCAGTATGAACCTAGTTCCTGCCGACTTCTTTATCGATGAGAATTTTAAAATAGTAAAAGCTCACTATGGACAGCATCTCGACGACCATATATCCATTGAGGAATTAAAGGCTTTTGCTGGTATTCAAGATCCCTTTAGTAAGTTGAAGTAAGTGTGGGACCATCTCACATTCTTAATTAAAAAGAGTGATAGCATGAAAACAAACTTCAAATATCAAGTCATCGGCCTTTTGGCAGCTAAAATGCTAGTCGTTTTAGCCTTGGCCTTTATAAATATAAATACCAAAACAATGGCTCAAACAAATTTTAAAGCGGTTAATGAAGCAAAAGGGTTGCTCGTTGGCAGCACCGTAAACGATTTTACTGCATTTGATCAAAATGGCACAGCCTTTACGCTAAGCGATGCGCTTAAAAAAGGCCCGGTAGTAGTAATTTTTTACCGAGGACAATGGTGTCCGGTTTGCAATAAGCACCTAAGCCATTTGCAGGACAGTTTACAAATAATTTACGAAAAAGGGGCAACTGTTGTGGCCATTTCGCCAGAGCAATCGGAATTTTTAAAGCGTACTGCCGAAAAAACCCACGCTTCATTTTCGCTTCTTTACGACGAAGGGTATAGAATTTCCGACCTTTTCGACGTAACCTTTAAGCCCGATAGCATGACGGTAACCATTTACAATACCATGCTGGGTGCAAACCTAAAAAAAGCTCATTCCGACGACAGCCAGAGGTTGCCAATTCCTGCTACTTTTATTATTGGAAAAGACAGCAAGGTTATTTGGCGACATTTTGACCCCAACTACAAGAAAAGGTCAACCGTAGCGGATATAGTTAAGAACATTCCTTAAGTTTTGCTGAGAGTGGATATTAACTAATAGTATTTTGATATTAATTGCTAAAAACCATACAACAATATGAAAATCTTATATTATGCAATACTATCCATTTTATTGTCGGGTATGATAACTGGGAACGCAATGGCACAAAGTGAAAAAAACGATAAGCAAACCGATACACTTTATATTTTATGGACAAGCGGCGACCCCGATGTGGCAATTAAAATGGTTCTAATGTATGCCAATGCTGCCAAAATGAATAGTTGGTTTAGCGAAGTTGAATTAATTGTGTGGGGGCCATCATCGAAACTTACTGCAGAAAATAAAGAAATTCAAGAAACTCTTACAAGTATAATGAATGCTGGAGTAAAAGTTGAAGCGTGCAAAGCATGCGCCGACTTGTATGGTGTTTCTAATAAATTAGTTAACTTAGGCATAAATGTAAGGTATATGGGAGAGCCACTTACCGAAATTTTAAAATCGGGGAAAAAACTAATAACATTCTAAAAAGTTACTTTACAAAAATGAATGAAAATGTTGACAATTAATGAGATATCAACTTATGACCTAAAAATATTAGCCGAAAAGGGAGCAGCTAAAATTATTGATGTTCGATTAGTTGATGCCTATAATGGCTGGCAATTACAAGGAGAACAGCGTGGTGGTCATATTAAGGGTGCCAAATCGTTGCCCATAAAATGGGCAAGCTACATGGATTGGATTGAAATGGTAAAACATAAAGGCATTTCGTCCAGCGATAATATTGTAGTTTATGGGTACAATGCCTATGAAAGCCAAAAAGTTGCCACAACTTTTCAAAAAGCTGGTTACAAAAACATTAACGTTTACAATCATTTTTTAGATGAATGGAGCAGTAACCCCGATTTGCCTCTGGAAAAGTTGGCCCGTTATCAAAATTTGGTTCCAGCGCAATGGGTAAATCAGCTCATTGCGGGTAAAAATCCACAACATTTCAACAGTAACAAATTTATTGTAGTACAGGCACATTATAGGAACAGGGACGCCTATTTAAGCGGACATATTCCTGGAGCTATTGACATGGACACTCTTGCTCTCGAAGCGCCCGAAACATGGAATCGACGCTCGCCCGATGAACTTAAAACTGCATTGGAACAGCATGGTATTACTTCCGATACAACAGTTATCCTTTATGGAAAATTTATGTTCCCTAACAATGATGATGAGTTTCCCGGAAGTGCTGCTGGAGATATTGGTGCTATACGTAACGCTATGATTATGATGTATGCCGGAGTTAACGACGTGCGAATCCTAAACGGAGGTTTTCAGTCGTGGCTCGATGCAGGTTTTGAGGTTGACTACAACGATGTACCCAAAAAGGCAGTAACCGATTTTGGCGCTCAAATTCCACAAAAACCTGAACTTATAGTTGACATTGACCAAGCTAAAGAGATGCTGAAGGCTACCGATGCCGAGCTGGTTTGTGTACGCAGTTTCCCCGAGTACACTGGAGAAGTAAGCGGATACAATTACATTACGGCAAAGGGGCGAATACCAGGAGCAATTTTTGCCGATTGTGGCAGCGATGCCTACCACATGGAAAACTACCGCAATTTCGACCACACAACCCGTGAATATCAGGAGGTGGCTGAAATGTGGATAAAAGTAGGCATAACGCCCAACAAGCATCTTGCTTTCTACTGTGGAACTGGATGGCGGGGCAGCGAAGCATGGTTTAACGCATGGCTAATGGGTTGGCCCAAAGTTTCGGTTTACGATGGGGGTTGGTTCGAATGGAGTAATAACCCCAACAATCCTTTTGAAACAGGAGTTCCAAATAAAATTAAGTAATCCAAAAATTATGAAAGTAGCAGTAATATACGGTTCCAATAGAACCGAAAGACAAGGCATAAAGGCAGCTAAATTCGTGGTTAACAAGCTAAACGAAAGAAATTTTGACACAAAGCTTATTGACAGTATGGAGTTTAACTTGCCTTTACTCGATAAAATGTATAAAGAGTACCAGCAAGGCAAAGCCCCTGAAGCATTAGCAAAAATTCATGGTATTCTTGAAGCTGCTGACGGTTTTGTAATTGTTACAGGTGAATACAATCATAGTATTCCAGCAGCATTGAAAAACATTTTAGACCATTTTCAGCGCGAATACTATTTCAAACCAAGTGCAATTGTATCGTATTCGGCTGGACCGTTCGGAGGGTTAAGGGTTGCCATGCATTTAAGGGCAGTTTTAGCGGAACTCGGAATGCCAAGCATACCTTCAATTTTTCCAATTTCGGTTATTCACAATGCAATTGACGAAAACGGAGTTGCAATAGACAAAAATTATGACCAATGGGTAGTTCGGTTTCTTGACGAATTTACATGGTACCTTTCAGCGCTTAAAGCACAAAGAGAAATTGGGGTACCTTACTAAAAAACTAAAAACAGCAATATCATGAAAGCAATTTGGAACGGCAAAATTATTGCCCAAAGTAACGAAACTATTGTGATTGAGAGCAACCACTATTTTCCACCGCAATCGGTAAACAATGAATTTCTGAAAGAAACCGAAACGCATTCAAGCTGCCCTTGGAAAGGCGAAGCGTCGTATTACTCCATTTCAGTTGATGGCAAAACCAATACCGATGCTGCATGGTATTATCCAATTCCCAAAGAGGCTGCAAAAAACATTAAAAACTATATTGCCTTTTGGCGCGGGGTTCAAATTGTTGAAGATTAAACTATGAACAATAGTGGAATTAAAACAGTTAAAACTGAGAAAATGGTTTTTCACAATTTTCTTTCGGAACTTGGCGTGGAGCAAGTAAGACAAGAAATTCTTGAAGGATTGCTTGCTGAGAGTAAATACATTTCCAGCAAGTATTTTTACGACAAAACTGGTTCCGAATTATTTGAAGAAATAACTAAATTATCCGAATACTATCCAACTCGCACCGAGAAGCAAATTCTTCGAAAGTTAAGTTTGGTTTTTATTAAATCATACGAAGGCTTGAACATTGTAGAGATTGGTAGTGGCGACCATTCAAAAATAAGCCTATTACTAAGAAAAATACCTGCACATTTCGTAAGCCAAATTACGTATATTCCGGTAGATATAAGTGCTGCGGCAATAGCCCAATCGGGAAATGCTTTACTAAACTCTTACCCAGAGCTTAAAATCGAAGGTATTGTTGCCGATTTTCTGAAACAGCTTAATTGTATACCTAATCGTAGCAACAGGCTTATATGTTTTTTAGGTAGCACAATTGGAAATTTGACACCCGAGCAAACCGATGAATTCATGCTGAAAATGGCAGGAGTAATGAATAAAGGAGAGTTTTTTTTAGTTGGGTTTGATAATATTAAAGATATTGAAACGCTTGAAAAGGCGTATAACGACACTCAGGGCATTACTGCAAAATTTAATCTTAATATTCTAAACGTTGTTAACGAACAAATAGCGACCAATTTCAATACTTCCGATTTTAGGCATGTGGCTTTTTACAATCCTCCATTAAATCGCATTGAAATGCATATTGAAGCATTAAAAGAGGTTGAAATCAGCAGTAAATACCTCACAAGCAGTCTGAAAATTAATAAAGGTGAGCGCATTCATACCGAAAACTCGTATAAGTTTAACAAGGAATTAATATCCATAATTGCTAACAAAAACGGCTTCGGGGTACAAACAATTTTTACCGATGAGCGAAACTGGTTTAGTTTAGCTTTACTAGAAAAATATTAGAGAAATGACCAGAATTAAAGTAATTCAACACAGCAAATCAACCGGCAGGCTAAAGGAAATTTACGAGAACCTTGTTAAGAGTCGTGGTAAACTTGCCGATGTGCATAAAATTCAAAGCTTGCGACCCGAAAGCATTGTTGCCCACATGAGCTTATACATGGAGATTATGTATAGCCGTTCGGAACTTTCGCGAGCCGAAAGGGAGCTAATTGGCACAGCCGTTTCGGTTGCCAATGGCTGTAAATACTGCACTAAGCATCATGCCGAAGCGTTAAACCATTACTGGAAAGATGACAGTAGAATTGAAAAGTTGATTGGAGGCAATTATACCGAAATTCTTTCCCAAAGAGAAACGGCTTTAGTAGATTTTGCGAAGCATTTAACGCTTAACCCATTGGAGCACGAGAATAAAGACTTTACCATAATGTTAAAGCAACTTGAGTTAAGCGATGCAGCAATTTTAGATGCCGTTTTGGTTACGGCATACTTCAATTTCGTAAATCGTATAGTTCTTTCGCTGGGAGTTGAACTCGAACCCGACAGCGGAATAGGGTATAAATACTAAGTTAAAATGAAAGACAAAATAGCATTGTACGGCATAATTGGGCTTACCGCATCGGTATTGGTGGGTATTGGAGAATACTTTCTTCATTATAGCCCAATGGTGCTGAGCGCTGCAGGGAATTACGATTTTTTTAAGTATGTTCCGTTAAGTAATTTGACAACAGGCCATTTTTTAGCCGTTGTTGGATTGCTGCTTTATTTTCCGGGGTATTTCCATGTGTACTACATGCTTAAGTCGGGAAACCGAGCAATGGCCAAGGGAGTTCTTTTTTTGGGAATAGCCGCCTTTGCCGTTGGAGGAATTTGGATTGGATCGAGAGCCTTTTTGGGAAGCATTGTACATTTGGAAGGTGAAATGCCTGTTGCAACCTACCAGTTAATACTAAATAGCTACACCAACCATTTAGAAATTTTGGTATTGGGGTTACGTATAATCATACTTTTACTTTCAATTGTATTTTCTGTAACAATTCTAAAAGGAAAAACATTTTATAAAAGATGGATGGCGGCTTTAAACCCGCTTTTCATTCTGTTAATTTTATTGCTTACTATGCTAATCCCTTCTGTAGGCAAGCATATTGTTCCCATTTTAATGAATGTAACACACTTTATATTCTTTAGCTTGTCGCTTTATCACTATTACCTACACCTAAAATCAAAACGTTATGAAACTCGTTAAAAGAATCAGCATAGGATTTGGAATCCTTATTATTGGAGTATTGGCATTTGCCTGGTGGCATTTCTATCAGGATGGCAAGGATAAATACACTTTTAGCGACTTCGACAAAAGCCAAATTCCTCAATTCGACGAGGTTGTTGTGCCGTTCACTAACGAGTATAACAAAAAACTTTCGTTACCAACCATGGCGTCGGCTTTAATTGATATTGATGCCGATGGCATTGATGAGCTTTTTGTTGGGGGCGGGCTTGGGCAAAACGATGCATTGCTCAAATATATCGACAATAAATTTATCGATATTACCCATGAAGTTGGATTAACTAAAGATTTAGCCAAAACAACACAGGGTGCTGCTGTAATGGATATGACACAGGATGGAGCATCCGATTTACTGGTTGCCCGCGAAGGCGAAGTTGTAATGTATGTAAATATCAATGGAAAATTTAGCGAACCACAAAACCTAAACCTTACCTTCAACGACAAGTCGAACCCAATGGCCATTACTATTACCGATTTAAACAACGACGGATGGGCCGACTTATTTGTTAGCACTTACCTTAAAAAGAATTTAATGGAAGGGCAAACAATTTTCACAAAAGAGAATTATGGTTCAACCAGCGAGCTATTTATAAATAATGGCGACAACAGTTTTACTAACATTACCCGAGAGTCTGGGTTAGAATATGTTCACAATACCTTTTGTGCCGTTTTTGTCGATTTAAACAACGACAATTTACCCGATCTTGTTGTGGCGCACGACACAGGCGAGCCACGAATTTACAAAAACAACGGCAATCTGAAATTCGAAATGGTAAACAACCCGCTAACAGGAAAATTCAGCTACCCAATGGGAATAGCAGTTGGCGATTACGACAACAATGGGTTTCAGGATTTATTCTTCTCCAACGTTGGCGGCACCATGCCTGCGGCAATTCTTAGGGGCGACCTAAAATCGGATCAGGAACTTGTTACTGACATGATTCTGCTTTCGAACGATGGCAATTTTAACTTTACCGATCAATCGAAAAATGCAAAAGTCGATAAGTACGAATTCTCGTGGGGTGCAATTTTCGAAGACTTCAATTTAGATGGACTTCAGGATTTGGTTATTTCTGAAAATTATGTCGATTTGCCAAATAGCAAGCTAATTCCTTTGCCCTCTCGTTTTTTAATGCAGCTACCCAATCAAACCTTTGTAAATATTGAAGATAAAAACAATACCCAAAATCCATTTTTCGGAATTACACCGCTGGCTTCCGACTTTAATAACGATGGTTATCCCGATCTTGTTCACATTAATTTAAATGGAAAAGTAAGGGCTTTCATCAGCAAGGCAAATGCCGGAAATAATTACCTGAAAGTTAAATTGCCCAACACCCCCAAGTACATTAACGCTCGTGTTACGCTTACAAAATTGGATAATCAAAAAATTACGCTTCAAAGAGTAATCGGCGAAGGCCTTACATCCGATCAAACGTCCACGCTGTTTTTTGGGCTTGGTAAGGATCAGTCGCTGCCAAAACTACATTTAGCCCTAATAAATGGTGAAAATTTCGATATCTTAGTAAACGAAATCAATACTACCCTAACCCTTGAACAATAATTCTACATTCAATATAAACAAATGATTATGCAGCTAAAAAGTTACTTTACCGAAGCCATTAAACCGTTAGTTGTTCGCAGGGCAATAAGGGTTGCATTAATTGTAGGAGTCATCCTCAATGCTATTAATCAAGGGTATAGCATTTTAAATGGGTTTCACAATTTTCATACCCTTCAGTTTGTACTTACCTTTATCGTACCCTATCTTGTATCAACCTATTCGGTGGTGCTTGCCAAGTTTAATTTTGTAAGCGGCGAAGTGGCAAGCGTCGATGCTTTAATACAATGCAAGAAATGTAACGGCAGTACCTTTAAAATTCATAAAGGCGAATTGGTTCCGTATTGCCCTAGCTGTCAGGAAAAAACGATATGGAAAATGATGAAACTGATTCCTCCCGTATCGGTATTGGAGGACGACAAGGTGAAATCGAACGCGCTGTTTGCCGAATTTAATCCAGCTCCTGTGCTACGGGTTAATGCCAGCGGACAAATTATAAAGGCGAACCCAAAGGCTCGTATTCTTTTCAATATTGAAGGCGAAGGCGAGCCAGTTCAAAAAGTAATTCCCGAAATCGGCGATTTGAACTTTAGGCACTTCATTTTAAAAAATGATACTACTACTTATCAAATTAAAATTCAGGACGACTACTACCAAATAGACCTCAAGGCGGTAGTCGATTTGGATGTTTTCCATATTTACGCATCGAAAAATACGCAGTTAATTGAGGAGCGCAACCAAAGGCTGCTATTTCAAACAGCCATCGAGAAAACATCCGATTCGGTAATGGTTACCGACACACAAGGAAGTATTGTTTACGTAAATCAGGCTTTCGAAAACCACTCGGGTTACACGCTACAGGAAATAAAGGGAAAAAACCCTCGAATCCTCAACTCAGGCTTCCAAAAAGCCGATGTTTATAAAGAAATGTGGGAAACCATTACTAAAGGCGAAATATGGAAAGGGCTATTCCGCAATAAGAAAAAAAATGGAGAACTGTACTGGGAAAGAGTAACCATTACACCAGTTACTCAGCCCGATGGCGCTATTTCGCATTTTATGGCTTTAAAGGAAGACGTATCGCAAGAGCTAAAGCTAAAGGACGACCTCAATAGTTTTGCTCTTTTTGCCAAACACAATCCCTCTCCTGTTGTGAGGTTTGGAGTTGATGGGATAATTGTTGAGGCAAATCCTGCAGCCACAAAAGTATTTGAACAAAAAACCATTGTTGGACATGCTATTGATGCGCTAATTCCCGAACTCAAAGCATTGAATATCGATGCTTTAATTCAAGGCGACAAAAAGGAAATTATTATAGCCCAAATAGGTGAGTCGTACTACCAGCTGGTAGTTAAAGGCGTTAACGAATTGCAGCTTTGCCATGTTTATGGCACCGATGTTACAGCCGAAAAGTTGGCCGAGCAAAAAATTAACTCCATGGCACTGTTTGCTCGTTATAATCCAGCCCCTGTGCTGCGTTTTAACGAATTTGGCGAAATTGTTGAAGCAAACCCTGCTGCAAAAGAGCTCTTTAACGCCGAAAAGATAATTGGGCAAAAAATTGAGTTGTACATTAAAGAATTTAAAACAATTGACATAAAGGAGCTTATAGCAACCAATTTAGAGCATACGCTCTCATTTAGTGTTGAAGGAAAATCGTTCCAACTCGTTGTAAGGGGAGTTAACGAGTTAGGCCTTTGCCATGTTTACGGCTCCGACATAACTGCTCAGAAACAAGCCGAAGAGATAATCGAATCAATGGCGCTTTTTGCAAAGCTCAATCCCGAACCCGTTTTTCGTTTCAACTCTGAATTTAAAATTGTTGAAGCCAACCCTGCATCACTCGAAACATTCCCAAATATGAGCAAGGGTAATGACGTTAGAGAGGTTATTCCTCCTTTTGGCGACATTTCGGTTTTAGATTTCATTAATGGGAATAAGCAAATTCTTCGAGAGGAAAAAATTAGTGAGAAGATTTACCGCTTTATGATTCGTGGACTAAGGGAGACTCAGGTTTGTCAGGTATACTCATCCGACATCACCGTACGGGTAGAACAGGAGCAAATGATTAAGGAGCAAGCCGAAAAAATAAGCAGTAGCATACAATATGCCTCAAACATTCAGGCAGCTATATTGCCTAACCTTAACTACGTTAGCGAAATATTACCACAAAACATGATGCTTTACCTACCACGCGATGTAGTAAGTGGCGATTTTTACTGGATAAAGAAGGTTGGGGAGAGCATTGTTATTGCCATTGCCGACTGTACAGGACATGGCGTTCCGGGAGCATTTATGAGTATGCTGGGCGTTGCGTTCCTTAACGAAATAGTTAAACCTGAAAAACTGGTTGCAAACGAAATACTAAATGAGTTAAGAGATTATGTTATTAACACCCTTTCGAACTCGCAGGATAGCCGAGCCGACGGAATGGATATGGCTCTGTGCATTATTGAGCCAACTAAAAAGGTTATTCAGTACGCTGGTGCCTACAATCCATTTGTGCTAATAAACAAATTGGGAATTACTGAAATAAAAGCCGACCGTATGCCCATTGGGCGATATGTAAATCAGCACAAGCCTTTTACTCTGCATGAGATTCCTTACTCCACAGGCGATGTGGTTTACCTTTTCTCCGATGGCTACCACGATCAAATTGGTGGTCCCAACCTGCAAAAGTATGGATCGCGCAACTTTAAGGAGCTGCTTGTGTCTATTCACGAAATGGACTTTGAGGAGCAAAAGAAAATTCTTAACAAAACATTGGTTGACTGGACAAACACATTCTACAGAATTGACGATGTGATTGTAATGGGATTTAGGTTGCCATAGTTTATTAACCATAATGGTATCAACAATGAACTCAACTCTTCCAAGTAAAATAAGTAAAATTATCGATGAACTGAATAGCCATCAGTTTATCGATAATACCCTAGTTGCCAATATAGTTTCACAGGTAAAATTGACTGCGAGTGATTTGGCGATTTACAAAACTTTCGACCATCCAATTTCGGAGAGCTACGGGCGAAAGCTGATTTTCGACCATGGGAACTTCAAAATTCTTTTAATGTCATGGCGATTGGGCGACTTTACAGCAATACACAACCATGGCCATACCGAATGGGGCTGTGTTTACTTCTTTGGAAGCGCAACGCATCGCTTGTATAGTACCATAAACGATGAGCTAAAAATTGTACAGAAAGATCAATTTCAAAAGGGGCAAATTGCTTCGGTTTGTGGAGACTTAACTCACATTATGGGCAATTCGAGTTCCGAATGTTTTACCACTCTCCACATTTATGGCTCCAATACTCGTTCAGCCGATGTTTCAAAAGATGCCATTGTTTACTTGCCAGAATTTGGGAAAGAGGTAACAACCATGGGCTCGGCTTATTTAAATGTGGACAAGCAGCTTATACTTTCCGAGAAACCCTTGATAAAAGTAAGTAATGAGGTTGTTCTCGATTATTTTTCATTGGTTAAACCTTTTTATGAAAGAATCGGGCAGGTTTCGGTTTTGCATAAAATGGAGAAAGTTATTGAAAACAGAAGCGTTAATTAAAACATTAGATTATATGAGAGACCAAGACATTTTAAACGGTGCTTTTGAAAAGATAAAAGTTTACATCAATAACAATCAGGATAATTCGAAACCTGTTGTTCAATTCAGAACTCCCACGCAGTTAAAAGAGGTAATTAATTTCAAAGTTGGCGACAAAGGAGTTTCCGAAAATGAATTTCTTGAACTTCTTGATAAGTATCTTGAATATTCAGTAAAAACGGGTAACAAACAATTTTTAAATCAATTGTATTCAGGGTTTAACTTTCCGGCTTTTATTGGTGAGGTATTTACCGTTCTGGCAAATACGTCGATGTACACTTACGAAGTAGCACCAGTTGCAACCACCATTGAAACTGAGATGATTTCCCTCATGAACAGCTACGCTGGGTATACCGAAGGTGATGGAATTTTTGTAAGTGGTGGTAGTAATGCGAATTTAATCGCCATGTTGTCGGCACGAAACAAAGCCTTGCCCGAAAGCAGGTTTGAAGGATACGACCGCAATCAAAAATTAGTAGCATTTGTAAACGAACAGGCACACTACTCGTTCGAAACGGCTGCAAACGTTTTGGGAATTGGAGCAAAGAACGTTATAAAAGTAAAAGCCGACAAGAGCGGCAAACTCATTCCTGCGGAATTACAAAAAGAAATTGAAAATGCACTTAAACGTGGCGAAAAACCTTTTTTTGTTGCGGCAACCTGTGCAACAACTTTGCTGGGAGCATACGACCCTATTGACGAAATGGCGGAAATTTGTAAAAGGTACAATGTTTGGCTTCACGCCGATGGCTCATTTGGTGGTTCATTGATTTTAAGCGATACACATCGCCATTTAATGAAAGGCATCGAGCTAACCGATTCTTTTGCATGGAATCCACATAAGCTCATGAACATTCCATTGATTTGCTCTGCCTTGCTTGTCAAAAAACGTGGCACACTTCAACACAATATTACAGATATAAATACCGACTACATCTTTCATGATATTGATGCCATTGAAGATTTGGGAAAAAAATCGATTCAATGCGGTAGAAAGGTTGATGCGGTTAAACTTTGGTTTGCATGGAAATATTTTGGTATCGAAGGTTACCAAAAGCGCATAGATAACTTAATTGAAATGGCTACTTATGCTGAAAGTTTTGTAAACGAACACCCACAACTTGAACTTTTATCTGAACGTCAGTCCTTTGCGGTTTGCTTTCGGTATATTCCAAGCAAAGAAACAGACTTGAATAAATTCAACCTTGACCTAAGGGAATCGTTAAGAAAATCGGGAAAATCGATAGTAAACTATGGCTATATTGGAAAAACATTGGCAATTCGCCTAATTACTGCAAATGGTGAACTAAAGCACTCTGATATTGATCATTTCTTTAATTATATAGTTACTGCAGCTTCGGAACTCGACGTAAATCCATAGTATCAATTGCCAATGAAAAACAAAAACTCAGGTTTTGCAATTGCCATTGCATGGCCAAATACTTATTGCCGACAAGCAAACTCATGGTACGATGGCCTTTTAAAATTTCTTGGAGTAAGCAAAAACCACTACTACAAGGCTGGTCACGCAGCTTTAGTATTAGTAAATTCGGAAACACTAAAATGTCATTACTTCGACTTTGGTAGGTATCATGCTCCATTTGGGTTTGGTAGGGTTAGGAGTGAAATTACCGATACTGGCCTTAAAGTGAATACTGCTCCCAAAATATCGAATGATGGTTGGAGGATTATTAATTTCGAAGAAATACTCACCGAGTTGCAGCTGAATGGCGAGTGCCACGGTGAGGGTAAACTTTACGCTTCGTACTGTAAAATTAATTTCGAAAAGGCTTTTCGAAAAGCAAATTGGTTACAGCAAAATAGCCCGTTGCGCTATGGCCCATTTCAGTATAAAGGCAGTAATTGCTCACGCTTTGTTGCAACTTCCATCTTGGCAGGAAAACCAAATTGGTGGTTTTCATTTAGGATGAACTATTTTGTTCCATTAACTCCTACACCTCTTAGCAATGTGTACTCCTTAAAAAATACAGTAATTTTACCCGTATTGCAAAAATACGAACCGTTTTGCCCACCACCCGTTAAAGATAAAAGTATACTTAAAAAAACCCTAGTTGAGCCAACAAAACCAGCAAATGTACCTGAAGGCGCACAATGGCTAAGTGGCATAGGAGCAGGCTCGTGGTTTACCATTAAAAAGGTAACCAAGGACTACATCATTTCTCGCTATAGCCCAAACGGAAAAGTTGAGTGTAGCGGATTATTTAAAATTATAAATAATGGTTTTTTTGATATAAACCTACCTTATCAATTTGAACATTTGAGCCATTGTCAAAGTATTACAATTCAGCAATGTAAAAAAATGCTTGTCTTTAATAGGTTGGCCAATGAAACCTAAAATTCAATTACTATCAATAATTACTTGCCCCGTCTGTGGCCACAAAAAACAGGAAGAAATGCCAACAGATACTTGTCAGTATTTTTATGAATGTGAAAAATGCAAAACAGTTTTAAAACCATTACAAGGCGATTGCTGCGTATATTGCAGCTATGGTACTGAAAAATGTCCGTCAATACAAGAAATCACTAAATGCTGTTAAAAGTAAGCCAGCCCAACTTGCAAGCACATTGCCAAAGCCCCACTAGCCAACGCTTCAACCAAAGCTTTGTCAAAGAGCTTGCAAGGCCTACGCACGACAGACAGGTATGGTGTAGCAAATTGTATGATTATTAACGAAAAGAAACCTGACGAAAATATAAACACCAGGCGGTAACAAAGGGTGTATTGCAATTCTGGTTGTCTGGCGGATTTGGAATCTTTTCAACTTTTAGGTAGCTTCGTATCGGGGGAAAACGATGCTGTTTCAATCTCCAGTTCGCAACACACCCCCAACCGTTGTAGCCAATTCAAGAAAACGACCTGCATAACAAGAAATTAACTTGATAGTTTTATCTTTGAGGTAAAATGTAAATAGATGGAATTAATTCAAAATACGAACGAATATAAAAAGTGGATTGAGGAATTAAAATCAGAGATTCAAAAGTCTCAGATTAAAGCAGCAATTTCTGTGAATCAAACACTTTTGGATTTGTACTGGAGGATTGGCAAATCAATTTCAGAGAAAATAAATCAAGGAAATTGGGGGACATCAGTTGTTGAAAATGCATCGAAGGATTTAAGAAATCACTTTCCAAATCAACAAGGATTTTCTCGCTCAAACCTGTTCTCTATGCGCAAATGGTACGAGTTCTATGCAAATTCAGAACTTGATATCGAAAAAGTCCAGCAACTTGTTGGACAAATTCCATGGGGACACAACGTACTGATTATCACAAAGACTGAAAATATTGAAGAAGCTGTCTTTTATATTAATAAAACCGTTGAAAATAATTGGTCTCGGGCAGTTTTGGAGCATCAAATAGATTTGGATTTTTATAATCGTTCAGGGAGAGCAATAACTAATTTCAATAATACTTTACCAGCGCCACAATCAGAATTAGCGATTGAGACACTGAAAGACCCATACAAATTTGATTTTCTGACTTTAAAAGAAAAGGCATTAGAGAAAGACATTGAAGAACAACTTGTTAAGCATATCACTTCTTTCCTACTTGAACTTGGAGGTGGGTTTTCATTTGTTGGGCGGCAAGTTCCTATAAAAATTGACGGAGAGGATTTTTTTATTGACTTGCTTTTCTACCATATTAAGTTGAAATGTTATGTGGTTGTCGAATTAAAATCAGTAAAATTCAGAGCTGAATATGCAGGGAAAATGAATCTGTATCTTTCTGCGGTTGACGATTTAATAAAAAGTGAAAGTGAAAATCCAACGATAGGATTACTTCTTTGTAAAAGCAAATCGTCAGTGATAGCTGAATATGCACTACGAGGAACTACTCAACCGATTGGGGTTGCAGAATATGAGATTGTAAAATCTATACCGACTGACTTAAAGCCTGAATTACCTACTGTAGAAGAGATAGAACAAGAACTGGCTACAACAATGTATAAAAATAATAGCCGTGATAGTGAGTAATTTGAGCCTCAGTAGCCCGCTTCAACTTTCTTGTAACTTGATAGGAAAGTGCCACGCAGTCGGCTACTATTCTTATACTCAACGTTAGCGCAAATTTTAGACGATGAATACGATAATTGACAGTATTAAGGCAATATTTCAAATAGACAATAACACAGCAGCTACGCTAGTTATTTCAATTTCTGTTTTTATTCTAGGATATTTAATAACAGGAATTTTTAAATCATTATCAAGTTTTAATAAAAGAAAGAACTATAGAAAAATATTCAAAGAAATGATTAATGAAATAAGTAGTTCTTCGAAAGAACAATCTTTGAATTATTTTCAATTCGTGAACCAATTAAAAACTGACTATGAAAATGATTTTCAATTTAAAACAAAGAATATTGACTTCTTAAGTAACTTCAACAAAATTCCATTTGAAACTTTTTACAACTCATATTTTAATGGTTATGAAAATATTTGTAAGAGTAGAAAATTAAAACATTTCAATAAAACATTTGGCTTGATTGATTCGCTCAACAAACTAGAAAATAATTCTCTAAAATTAATCTCAGAATTAATAGGGAATTATGAAAAGTATAAGAACAAATGGGATATTTCAGTAGAGAATGTTAGACATATGTATGAAGAAATGTTATTATCAAATAAAGGCAATAGATATCCTACGTTTTATCTTGAAATACTAAAAGAAATTGATAATATCATTAGTTCTTGGCAATCTCTTGAAAACAGAACGCATTTCAATACTGCTTATACTAATTTAGTTAAACCTCTTATTGTCTGCATTAGAAAAAATGATGAAAAGGATATTACAAAAAGTTATGTTCCTTTTCTAAATAAATTAGTTGAAGCCGAATTTCATTATTTAGGAATGAAGAAAACAATTGAAATGTATAGAATTACTTTTACAAATATTGCGTTTCGTTACAAGTTAATAAGTAAGTTATTGACAAAAATAAATATTGCCTTAAACTAAAAACTTGCGCTAACAAGGGGTGTAAGCAATGTGGGGGATGTGTTGACTTCGAGTCGGCAGAACCCGCTCGGGGTCACCCCTAACGGCGGATGATTACGATGCGCCACGTCATCCCCCACTGCTCACAACCCCCAGCCGTTGTGTGGTATTATGAAAAGGTGATGAAATATAACTCATGAAACAAACATTTTTAATTTTACTAATTTTATTTATTGCGAATGAAAATGTCGCTCAAGTTGATAATTCACTTGGCTGCAGTAAAAGTGAGAAATATGTAAGCGATTCTGTTTTTAATGCAAGAATGCAAACTTTAAACGTACTTCAAAGTAATGACGGAGGAAATAGAATTATCGAAAAACTGGATTATAGTGATTTTTCAACCTATTATCTTACAGAATTTTTATTAATATCATTCTTGAAAAAAGATTATGTAAATATTTTGAACAAAATCATAGGACTTGATTCTCTGGCAATGTCAGATTACTATAATGAAGAAAAACCAAAATTTGACGAATTATCATTTTATCTATTCGAAAAATCATTTAAAAAAAAACAATATTTAAAATTGGGTATAGTTGAATCTGAACTAAAAGATGAAGAAAAGGAACTACTTGAATTAATGCTGAATTATCTTTTTTCTGAAGGTCTCTCATTTATTGAACTGAAACAGGATTCTACAGACAGAAAGAATGAATTAATTAATTTGACCTTAAATATCATGAAAGATGAGATTTATTCAAGTGAGTTTTTTTTGATTAGTCAGGATTCAATAAATTCTATTGCAGATAATTTCTTACTTAAATATCCTAAGAGCGTGTATAACGAATTTGTAAGAACCAATATTAGGTATAAATATAAAATATCAGATTGGAGTTTTGGAAGCCAATTATTTATGGGCGGTATTTCCTTTACAGATAATTTGTCACAATATTATAGCAATAGTGTTATTTTGGGTTTAGGAGTTGATATAAGTTACAAAAGATTATTAACATGTTTGCAAGTTTTTAGAGGATTTGGCAAAACTGTTGATGATATATATAAAGAAACAGAAGTTTGGAAAAGCAAATCAAATACTTCGATTTTTAAGTCAGAGATAACACTTGGTCTTTCTCTAATTGATAATAAAGTTTTTAGGCTTGTAGGAACGAGTGGAATTGCATCAACAATTATAGGTCCAACATCCTCTGATAAAGAATCAATCCCTGTATTAGAAGAATTTGAATTAGGGTATTCATTTACCTATACAATTGGTGGTTTTGTTGATATTAAATTGAATAAGTTTATAAACAATAGTTATAGTTTTCTTAGGTTAAGGTATAATTATTGTAAACCTAGTTTTCCTAATGACTATGAAGGAAATCTTCATGTTATTACAATAGGATATGGGTGGTCAGCAAGAAATGCAAAAAGAATTTATTAATAACACCACACAACAAGGGGTGTAACCAATTTGGGCTGAATGGGTTACGGGAACGGGTCGGCACGCAGGAAAAATTTTAACGTGGGATAAATCCCAAGCCCCGNNCACACCCCCAGCCGTTGGGCACCATTTTGAACCTGAGGTAAGTCATTGTATAATTGAAATATCAAAACCTACTGGTGAAAATAAATAAAATATATTGCATAAAATTGAAACTGTGATAAATACAAAGTTGAATAATGTAAGCCCTTTTAAAAAATTATAATATGAAATATAATAAAAACATTACACTTGCAATTGTTATTGCGGTGGTTGGATTTTTGATACTTATATGGTATATTGTTATTTTAATACCGAATCATCTTAATCTATTTTATGAATTGTCCTTAACGAAAGCTTCTCAAGTTGGTGACTTTGTTGGTGGTTTCATTGGAGTTGTATTTACTATTGCGGGTTTTATTTTACTTTATGAAACATTAAATTTACAACGTATAGAATCTACTAACACAAGAAATTTTTTAAAAATACAACAATTTGAAAATAATTTCTTTCAATTAATGAAGAGTTACAACCATATTGTTAGTACAATGGATGTAAATCAAGAATTGTTTGACGATGAAGGGGAAATGGCAAGTCGTGATGTGTTTTATTCAGGCAAAGATTGTTTTGGTTTTTGGTTTTCGGGAATAAAAGACAAGATGAATGAACAAGAATTTTCAAAGGAAGAATTTATATCCTACTTTCATAGTTTTTACATAAAATGGGAACTTGATTTGAGTATATACTATTCACAAATATATCAAATTTTAAAATTTGTTGAATATTCAAAAATTGATAATGAAATGATATATATTGATTTATTCAAAGCAAATTTATCAATACATGAACTCGCATTTCTTTTTTATTACACATTTATTATTGCAGATGAAGAGCATAGAAGATTGGTTGATAAGTATAATTTTTTTGGAAAACTACAAACAAGAAACTTAATAAATCCTGTACATATTAACTTTATGAAAAAAAGAAATGAATAATGAAGAAATTGCAAATATAACAGCAGGGATTGTAATAATAAACAAGTCAAATAATGTTTTAGTAGAAAAACGAAAATCTACCGAGGCACTATTTCCAAACTTATACTCAATACCAGCGGGTAAACTAAAATATGGTGAAACTATTGAAGAAACTGCAGTTAGAGAAGTAAAAGAAGAAGTAAAATTAAACATTGACCAAATAATCTTTGTTAATACATACTTCTGGAAGAATAGTGCATTATATGTCTTTGCGTCAAGAGTTAATTCATTTCCCAATACGTATCAATCTCATATTGAAGTTAATCAGCACGACTTTGCTCCAAATATTAATAATGCAATATCTGATGCACTATCGATTGATTTAGGATATTTCAAAGATATTGATATTAATGAACTAATTGAAGATAGCATTGAATTAGTAGAAAAACACATAATCCAATCTAAAGATAGTGTCGGTTGGGACCATTTCATATTTCAAAATAGAATTGGAATTCTAGGAACTGCCATTGGTTTATGTATTCTAAATTTTAAGAAAAAAGATTTTGAGAAAAAAACGGAAGTTTTAAAAACTTTATTATCATTTCAAAAAACAGATGGAGGATGGGGTGTTCAAGGGCTAGACAATCAATATAGCATTGTAGAGTCAACTTGCTTTTGCTTAAAAGCACTTATTAATGAACAAAGTCCAAGTTATAGCAAGGCAATATTTAAAGGGAAAAAGTGGCTTATTGAAAATATGTTGAATGATTTTTCTTGGGCAGTAAATAGTAATAGTAAAAATGGTAGAATTACATCTACTTGTCTTGCAATAGAAACCCTTTGGTTGTTAGGTGAGAAAGAAATAGCAAAAAAAAGCATTTCGTGGCTTTTGGAAAATAGGAATATGGATGAAGTGTGGGGTTTTACTCCAAAAGGTGAAAGTAGCATTTCAGCTACTTCAGAGGTTATAATAGTTTTATCATTAGTTGATAGTACTGAGTATAGTAACATTATAATAGGTGCTTCTGATTGGTTGTTAAAAAAAATGACATCCATTAATATTTATGATGAATCTGAACAAGAATATATAAATGAAAAAAAGCGTTTTGAATACAAACATTCAACAAAGGTAAAAGTCTTGAAAGCTCTTCTTGTTGCAAAAAATACTTTGCATAACGAAATAATATGTAACCAAATAAACGATATTATTAATTGTCGCAACATTAATGGTGCATGGGAGCATTCCCTCACTCCAAACAACTTCCCTATTTGGTATTTACATGATATAGTTGAACTTCTTTTATACCTAATTAGAGAGCACAATTTAAATAATCTACGTCTACTAAATAAAAATATGGAATATTTAAGAATTCAAAAAAGCCTTTTAACATTTATTAAAAAAAATATTACAGTAATTGAAAAGAGAATTAGTGGTAAGAAATTCACTTAACTATGAACAATATTGCTTTAATTCACCCCAGATATGAAAATATTGTACTTGATACTACTTCAATACCTTTAGGTTTAGCATGGCTCTCATCTTACTTAAAATTAAAAAAGTTTCAAGTTGATTGTTATGACCTTTCAATAGATAATAATCTTGAAACTATCACAAAGAATAAATATAAAATCATTGGTATACAGGTTCATTCATACGAAACTCTGTCTAATGTAATTGAATTAGTGAATTACTTTAAAAACACAACTACTTCAAAAGTAATTATTGGAGGTCCAGTTGCAACGATGTATTGGCAATATATAATTAAGACTTCATTAGTTGACTTTATTGTCCTCAATGAAGGTGAAATAACTTTATATAAACTAGCAAATTTCATAATTAATGGAGTCGGGATAATTAATGACATTAACGGTGTTGTATATAAGAATAGGAATGGTGTAGTAATATATAATCCTTTTAAGGATTTCATTGAAGATTTAGACTCATTGCCTATGCCTGATAGAGAAGCATTTAAATGGAATAAATACAAGCAATGGAGTGTAATTACTTCTAGGGGTTGTCCTTTCCAATGTAAATTTTGTACAAGTCCTAGCTTTTGGAATGGTACATATCGACAAAGAACTGCAAAATCAGTTTTTGAGGAAATTTGTTATTTGCAAGAAAAGTTTGATATTAATAATTTATTTTTTCTAGATGATACTTTCACAATAAATCGTAAAAATATTGATTTATTATTAGATTTAATTATTTCATCTAATTATAATTTTATATGGGCTTGTTTAACTAGAGCAGACTTATTAGATGAGAGCCTTCTGCATAAAATGAAACGTGCAGGTTGTAAAACTATAAGCATTGGTGTTGAAAGTGCAAATCAAGATACTCTTAACTATTTGCAAAAGAATATTAAATTGGAAGTCTTTTATAATATAATACCATTAATAAAAAAAGCTAGTATTCGTGTTCGATGTAGCTTCATATTTGGATTTCCTAATGAANNAAATATAAATCATTTGAATAATAATATCGATTTTATTCTTTCTACAACCCCTGATGAAGTACAAATATATCCTTTGTTTCCATATTTTGGTACTAAATTATCATACGATGATAATTATTCAATTGTATCAGAAATGAAAAAGAAAGATGCATTAAATCCAATTATTGAAACAGCAAATCTTAGTTCAATTGAAATAAAAAAATCTGTTTTGAAGTGTATTGAAGAGTTAAGAAAGATAGGATATAAATGGTTATCATCTCAAGAATCTTCTCAAAATGAAAATAAAAATACAAACAACAAAGTAGTTATGACAGAATTTTCTCCTATTCAAAATCTAAAAAACGGTGCCCAACAAGGGGTGTAACCAATT
>NPID01003497.1_pt1 | contig 26198 bp, 30 predicted proteins | sample 8637491 | NCBI WGS metagenome assembly NPID01 (sample SAMN07420843, study PRJNA396082) | bioreactor metagenome | isolation source: sample BA6 brine-fed electro-methanogenic bioreactor BA | place: Japan: Kochi | collected 2016-06-14 | reverse complement strand
TAGGAATAAGCTTAAAGTTATCTAATTGGTGCGCCATCACGGATTCGAACCGGGGACCCAATGATTAAGAGTCATTTGCTCTACCAACTGAGCTAATGGCGCGTGCATTACTATGATAAACTATCTTGGTTCATTTGTAAAGAAAAAGCTATTGATTTTTTACAAAATCACTAAAATTATTATACTTAATAAAATTTATACCTTGTACTGGTTTTTCTTCTTTAAGGATAATAGTATCTGATTCATTAAGATATTGAATAACATGTTTACAAGTAGGATGAATTAGAACTACTTTGATTAATTTTTTTGTAGGATCACTATACTTAATAAAAGTCTCAGATCCCTCAATGAAGTTCGGTTTTGTTCTTCGGCTCCATTGTTTCGGATCACTGTTTACAGCCCATTTATTAGCATTTGTAATTATGAATTCATAGGTGTCTCTAGCTTTAACTAATTTGATTAAAACAACCTTTTCTAAACTCTCCATTTTGATTTGATATGGATGATCTTTCTCAAATAATTCGACACTAAACTCACTATTGATAGAAAGAATCTCATCTTTTATAGTGTTGAGGTCTTTAACATATGTAATTCTTTGATTCATCTGTAAAATAAAGATTAAAACTGCAATAACAGTAATACTTATAAAGAAATATTCCCAAAATCCCATATCTAAACCTCCATACCTTATATATGATACATTGATACTTAAATTTAGTCAATGAAAAATAAGTCAAAAAATGCTTTTAAAAGAAAAATTTACAAAAAAAGTTGCCAAGATAAACTTGACAACTTTTATATGTTTTAATTAATTATTCAGGTAATTTTGCAAATAATAAAGCTAGTAAATCATAATATGATTGAGAGCGAACAGTAACACCAGCTAAATCATCAATAAGAGTTGTTCCATCAATTGTACCACCACGTTGAGCGATAGCTGCTAAATCTTCATTCCAGCCGTTTTCTTCAACATAATCAGAAATTAATTGAACTTGTTCATACCATTCTAAAACTGCAGATGAACCAGAAGAAACCCAAGCACCGCTGTCGAATGTATATCCGCCGCCTGTACCTTTCATTCCGTAGTCATCGCCTAATTCTTGTTTTGATTCTTCTGCCCAAGCAAATGTATCAGCAACAGGTTTTCCTTGTAGAACATCAATAACTAGATCTGAGAAGTTACCTTCTTCATCAACTGTCATATGAGCGAAGTATAGGTCATCAGAAGTACATAGGATAGCTTGCATAGTACCGTCTTTAGCTAATTGAACAGCTTCAGCTGCTAATGCTCTGTAATCGCCATCTTTAATAGTAACACCACTTACGTTGTCGATAACATTATCACCATCAACTGTAACTGAATCGTGTCCATTTGCTAACCAATAAGCTTCGATAAGAGCAGCTTGTTCGTACCATTCAGCAATAGCTCCACCATTTGCAACCATGCCATAGTCATCGCCTAATTCTTTTTTTGTTAATTCATTCCAAGCGAATGTCCAAGTGTCATCAGTTGTGTCATCTGGTGTATCGGCTCCAGCAGTTTGAGTTTTAGAGCCTTGACGTGCATCGATGTAATATCCAACGATTTCGTCATCTTCAATAGTAACAGTAACAGTAGTAACCATAGGTGCACTTCTGTGAACTCCAACTTTGAAAGCCGTGAATTCTCCGTCCGCTGCGAATTCTCTCGGCGCTTCAGTAGTTGTAGTTGTTGTTGCAGTTGTTGTAGTTGTAGTTTCTCCACCACATCCAGCAACAGTTACAACGGTAAATAAAGCAACTAATAATAAAACTAATTTTTTCAATTTAAATCTCCTCCATTTCTTTATTTCGTACATATAAATTATAATATAATCCGCCTCATAATACAACCTTTATTTTATCATGTAAGCGGTTTTTCAACTATTTAGCAAAGTGTTCCTTTAAATAGTTTTGAAGAACCTCTGCTGCGTCCTTCTTGATCGGTTTACAATCCATAACTTTACTTTCTTTTGCTAATAAGGCTATTGCCATTTCCTTGCATCCAGGATACCCACATGCACCACAATTGTATCTTGGTAATAAATCAACGACTTCTTCAATAGCCGGATCTTCTTCTACATAAAACACTTTTGATACAAAGCTAATCAAAAGCCCTAAAACAAAACCTACTCCCGCTAAGACTAATGCTGGTAAAATTATTTCCATTAAATAATTCCTCCAAATCTTGAGAAGATAATAGCTAGTATTGCTGCAATTACTAGAGCAATCGGTGCTCCTTTAAAAGCTTTTGGAACTGGTGAATAATCTAATTTTTCTCTAATCATTGAGAAAATATACATTACAAACAAGAATCCTAAACCGATAAAAGTTGTATAAACAATCATTTCCACAAAGTTATGGCCTTTACTTATATTCAGAATAGCTACCCCTAGAACTGCACAATTAGTAGTAATTAGTGGCAAGTAAATCCCTAAAGCTTTGTATAGAGCTGGTGATACCTTCTTTAAGAAAGTTTCCACCATTTGTACTAAAGCTGCAATGACTAAAATAAAGACGATAGTACGCATATATTCAATACTAAATGCTTCTAATACATATTTGTATAAAACCCAAGTAACTGAACTTGATATCAACATTACAAAAATAACAGCCATACCCATTCCTAAAGCGGAACTTCTTTTCGTTGAAACACCTAAGAAAGGACAGATTCCTAAAAACTGAGTAAGAATAATATTTTCGATAATAAATGCTGAGAAAGCGATCATAATTAAATTTTCCATAATTTACACTTCCTTTGTAAGTTTAGCTTTTGCTTTTTGTTTATTCACAATAGCTGTAATCATCGCTAAGATTAACCCAAAAGACAGAAAAGCACCGACTGGTTGAACAAACATTGCAATTGGTTCAATCTTTAAGAAATCAAAGATAAAGGTTAAATCAACCTGTAATGATTTCCAAATTGTTAATGTACCATTTCCTAAGAATTCTCTAAAGATACTGATTAACATAATTGCTAAACCATATCCTAAAGCCATACCAGCACCATCAACAACGGAATCAAGAGGTTTATTCTCTGAAGCAAAAGCTTCAGCTCTACCTAAGATAATACAGTTCACAACGATTAGAGGAATAAAAACTCCTAAAGAATTATAAAGCTCAATTACAAAAGCATGCATCACCATTTCTACGATTGTTACTAATGTTGCTATAACAACGATATAAACAGGAATTCTAACTGGTTTAACTAATTCTGCTAATTTCTTATTACTCATTATTAAAGAAATAATAAAGTTTGATAATACTAAAACAAAGATAACCGCTAATGTCATACCAATAGCATTTTCTAAGGATGTTGTTACAGCTAAGGATGGACATAACCCTAATAATGCAACAAATAATGGGTTTTCTTTAAAGATTCCTTTTAAAAAGTTTTCTTTTTGATTCATTATAAACCACCTCCTAAGTCGCTACTTATTCTTTGGCTTACAAGATTAAAACATTCTTCAATTGCATCTGAGGTCTTTGTTACCCCAGCAACAGAATCAAAATTTGATAAATCATCAATTTCGGTTACATTAAAATCGTTTCCAACGATATCTGCTCCAAACCCTGATGTTTCTTGATGATTTACTACTTTATAGCCTTCAACGCTTAAGTCAGCGTTAACAGCTATTAACATTTCCACTTCTTGGTTATCGCTATAACCTTTAGCACTCACTGAATATACTAAAGCCGCTATATTATCTGTTCCTTTTGTTTTTAATACATAGATTGTACTAACTCCATCTGTACCTTCTACTTCTGATAAATCATAGTCTTCTAAAGTATAAAATTCAGCTAGAGCAGCAAATTTTATTAAGTTTTCCTGTTCTTCAATTCTTGGTGCTGTAAACTGGTTTACCAATGAAAGTAATAAGCCACAAACTAACCCAAGAGTTAAAAGAACCAAACCTGAAACTAAGCCTTTATTCATCTTAATTTCCTCCATTCCAAGCGTCCATTACTTCATCAACTAGATTGAAAATTCTAATTAATCCATTAGAAGTAACTGTCGCTCCAGAAACTGTATCTATTAAAGTACCATCTGCTAAGTACTGATTTTTATAAGCATTTTCTACCTCTGGAACAGCTCCACCAGTATAACCATCATTATAATCATTATCATATGATTCATGGGTAGTGATGTTGATTGATACAACTGCAGTAAAATCATTATTAAATACTACTTCAACACTTAAATTATCCCTGCTATAGGCTTTTGTTTCAATCGTCACTGTTTTTGTTAGATCATCATATGCAACTACATGAGTTCTTAAATCCACAAAACTAGTAGTAGGGAAATCATTCTTAAATACATCTTGATATAATTGATTCGGTTCAACTCCACTGATTACTTCAACTAAATTATATTCACGATCAAAATATGCTTCAACCACTTGATTATCCTGACCATATGTAATATTAGCGATGAAAGGTTTATTAACTAAAGTTGCTTGATCAAAGTTTCTTTCAATCCAATTAATTGTATAGACTATAACTGGGATTTCAAAACTATAGTCTCTAGCATATAATTCTCTAGCATATTTCATCCCAACTTCATAACCTAATGATGAATAAGTACTTCCAGAAACTGCATCTATTGTAAAGACAACATCATCTAAAGTTTTATCATTAAACTGGCTATAAAAATCATCATCTAAATCATCAAAATAATCTGGTGTTTCTGAGTTATCTAATAATAAGACATCAATCAGACTGTCTGTAGTTAAGTCTATTGCATACGCTACAACTAAGCCTGCTTCTCTACCGATAGTCGAGATAATATAAACCACTGCAATTTCGGTATCTGTATCATCTAAGACTTTATAAGCTCCCACTAATTCTGGTTGATAATTTTCAGTTTCAGACCCAGGAACTAAATACTCTTGTTTTAGTCCAGTTACGCTAAGTTCTTCTACCGTTTCTCCTTCACCTACAAGGTCAATCAATGATTGGTTAAATTTTCTAATAGTCTCTTCTTGTTCATGAACTAACACTTGATCAGCCATATATCTTGAATACATACCACCGAAGATAAAGATAGTTAATAACAGTAAAGAAAAAACTAAGACTGTAAGGTTCTTTTCAAAGAATTTTTTCATCTTATATCACCCCACCAATAAAATGAATCACTAAGCTATACATTCCTCCAGCTTTTATGATTGTATAAACTGCAATTAAAACGAATAAACTTATTAAAACCCCTAAGTAAATACCACCAGGTTTTTCGAATCTCTTAGTTCTGATTACTCCAGTAAACTTATCAATTGAAATCGTGAAAATATTTAAGAAGATTAATGAAGTTCCTACTCCCTCTGGTAAGTTACCTACATATCTAAATAATACTGTCAACACCCCTAAGAAAAGAGCAAAGAAGACTTTACCTAAACTATTTGTTGGAGTTGTAACTGGTTCTGTAGCCATAAATACAGCCGCAAACATAACTCCACCACTAAGAATGGAATAGGTAGGGAACCATAAGCCAGCGTCTCCACTGATACTACCAATGATCCATGATAACACAAATACTGTACCAACATAGATTGCTGGTGTATACCACTTAATGATTTTCTTATAAACCAAATAGATACCACCAATAAGAATTGCTAAAGCACTTGTTTCTCCTAAAGCTCCAGGAATTGTTCCTAAGAAGAAATTCCATAAGTTTCCATAAGGTTCCACTAAGTTAGCATAACTAATCACCTTATTACTTGCTAAAACACCGAGTGGTGTAGCTCCTGCATAAGCATCCACTAATACTTCTGAAGCATTAAACAATCCTCCCGCTGCATTAATTGGACCCATTAAAGTAAAACCAACAACAGCGTAACCTAATAATGCTGGATTAAAGATATTATGACCAAAACCACCAAATATCATCTTCCCAATAATGGTTGCGACAAAAGCAGCGAAAATCAAAACCCAAATTGGTGTATATAAAGGTAATAATAACGCTAAGATAATTCCTGGGATTGCTGCATAAGATACTTGAAGTTTCCTTGATATATCTTTAAAACTACGATGTTCTTTATCTGTAACAAAGAAGAAGATTGCTTCCATTAATGATGCGATAATCGCTCCCATCATAACAAAGAACAATGGATATAACATTTCTAGAAAACTAATATTACCTTCAGCATATACTTTAATACCATTCTTGTACCAAGTAAATAAAATCACTGGTAACATTGCAATCATAAAGTCTTTCATGATTGTTGAAGTATTTTTAGCAGGATTATCTGATAATCTTAAGAATGGGGCTTTACCGCCAGCAAACCTAGCCATTATTTAGCTCCTTTCTGCAAAAGGGCTTTACCCTTACTTACTGCATCTGTTATTTCTACATGAGATGGACAAACATANNCCACACTCAACACATTTTTTTGCATTTAAATCTGCTAATAATTGCAAATCTTTTCTTTCAAAAGCTTTTTTAATTTCTGTTGGAGTTAAATAAACTGGACATACATCTGCACATCGTCCACATCCCATACATTCAGGATGATAACCTTCCACAACCTTCTTAACAACAACAGCTCCTAATGTATCATTGACCACCAAATCATCGATTAGAATAGCTCGACCGGTCATTGGTCCACCAGCAATATAATTATATTTAAGTGGTTCTAATCCTTCTACATAACCACCACAGATTTTTACCAAATCACTTACTTTTGTTCCAATTGGAACATAGAATGTTGCTGGATGAGCAATCCCCTCACCTGTGATTGATATTGGTCTTGAAATCAAAGGAATGTTCTTTTCAACTGCATCACAGTAGGTTATCGCTGTGGCCGAATTATTAACAATAACTCCTGCTTCTAAAGGTAACCCTTTATAAGTTTTATTTGTGACCTGTTCAATAATATATTTTTCCCAACCTGCAGGATATATATTCTTAATCGGATACAAACGAACATTAGGAAAATTGTTCATTAAAGGTTCAAAAGCCGTAATAAACTCTTCGTTATATGCTTTATAAGCAATCACAGCTTCCTTTGCTCCTGCAGCTCTCATCATGTATGTAGCACCCTTAAGTAGTTTTTCTGCATATCGAACAATAAAATGATAATCACACGTCAAATAAGGCTCACATTCGACCGCGTTTATAATTACGCTATCAATCTCAGCCTTAGTTTTATATTTTACATATGTAGGAAAACCTGCTCCGCCTAATCCAGTTAATCCAGCTCTTTCCATTTTATCAATTAATTGTTCTCTTGTTAAACCATCTACATTCTTTTCTGGTTTAATTGTATCAACCATGGTATTTAAGAAATCATTCTCGATTTCAATTGCATCAACCATTTTTCCACTAGCATGCCATACTTTTTTAAATGCAGTTACTTTTCCACTAACACTAGCATGGACTCTAATATCAAATTTTTCTTTATTTGTAGCTAATAATTGTCCTATTTTAACCTGATCCCCAACTTTAACCTCTGCATCTAAACCACAGATTCTTTGGAGAAGAGGAATATATACAAATTTAGGACTGAAATCCTCTCTTAATGGGTTCTTTTTGCACATGTCTTTTTGACCGTCAATATGAATCCCTTTGACTCTTTGAAATATCATCTATTGTCCTCCGTCTTTTAAAAATTGAACCAAAAATATTATAACATAACCACTGTTTGTTACCAAGCATTTATTCAAGAAAATGGTATCACAATTTCTTAAATAAAAAATGCTTTTACATAATTTATTGCCTCTTTAATTTCTGCAACTGATACATCATAATGAGTAACAAACCTGAATGCTCCTTCATAAGGAAGAATCTTTACGCCATTTTTAAGTAAATACTCATCGAGTTGATACTTTCTATCATCATCGATATCAAAAAACACCATATTAATATCTCTTTGAGTTTCATCGATTTTGATCTTTGGAATCTCTCTTAATAATGATTCCATATATCTCGCATTTTCATGGTCAACATCAAGTCTTTTACTCATTTCTTTTACTGCGACAAAACCACAAGCAGCTAAAATACCTACTTGACGCATGCCACCACCCATGATTTTACGGTTGAGCCTAGCTTTATCAATAAAAGCTTTTGAACCGACTAAAACGGTTCCTACCGGAGCTCCTAAAGCCTTAGATAAGCAGACACTTACCGTATCTGCATATTGTGCAAGTTCTTTTACTTCTGTTTTTAATGCAGTTGCTGCATTAAAGATTCTTGCTCCATCTAAATGTACTCCTAAACCATGTTTCTTAGCAATATTAAATACTTTTTCCATATATTCTAAAGGTAAAACTCGACCATTATATGCATTTTCCATACAGACTAGCTTTGTTCTAGTTGTCGAAATCGTTTTTACCTTAATCATTCTTTCTAACTTCTCTAAATCCCAAATACCATTATTGCTTTCTAAAGTAAATAATTGAACTCCAGAAATAATCGGAGAAGCACCAGATTCATGTTGAACAATATGAGCAAACTGATCCACAATCACTTCATCGCCTTGCAAGCAATGAGTAAATAAAGCTAGTTGATTGGAGAAGGTTCCAGATGGTACAAAAACACCTGCTTCTTTTCCAAATAATTCTGCTACATAAGTTTCAAAAGCATTCATTGTTGGATCATCACTGAAAACATCATCACCAACTTCTACTTTCATCATTTCTTCTTTCATTCTTGCAGTCAACTTCGTTACTGTATCACTTCTTAAATCAATATACTTCATCTTAGTCCTCCTTCATAATGAACTCTTGATATAGTTTCGAGAGTTCCATTGTATTGATGATAAACTTTTGATATAGACCTGAAAGAATTGGATCCTCCAACTGCTCACTTAAACGAGTTAGAATTTCAGTTTCTCTTTCTTTATTTAAAACCTCTAATCCTTTCGCTTTTTTTTCAAAAGCAATCTGCTTAACTACTTTCATCCGCTCAATAAACAATTTCTGCATTTCATCATCGATTTCATCTATTCTTTGACGATATTCCTTCATAAATACCACCTCTCAATCATATATATTCTAACATAAAAGCCACTTTGTTTCACCATTTATTTCTAACAAAAATGAGATGTTACCCTCTAAAGGCAAATACATCTCATGGCTTAAAATAATTATTATTGTTGACAACTAACTAGTGAAACCTACCCCAAAAGCAGTTCCTAATGAAATAATCCCAACCATTGGTTCATTGCTGAAATTATAACTCATAGCTGTAGTATCATGAAAAAGTCTTAAATCCATCTTTCTTTTTAGTTTCTTGGAAAAATAGTCACGAAGGTTTTCTTCATAATTATTATTAAAAAAACCAAGTCTACCATAGCCATACTGACTTTTCCGAATATAACCCAGATTGACATAGTTAGATAAAGCAAGATACAATTTATTACCGGAAAAACTAGTCTCTTCTATTTTTTTAAAAATAATGTCTTTCATGTATAAATCAAGTTTCATACTAGCTGTCGCTAAGTCAAAATCATCATATAGATATTTAGCTTCTTCTTTTTCTAATACTCTTTCATTTATTCCAACCAATCTAGATTTAATACTAGTCTGACCAAAATCAAAGACCAACGCTTCTTCACCCTTAACCAACGTACTTAGACCTAAAGTAGCATAATCCGTTGAAATCAAAACTAATTCAACAGGTTTTAGTAAGTCTTTTAACACATCATCCATTACTTTCTTAAAGTTTGGTAGTACTAACCCACCAACTACATAGATCTTATGGAGGTTTTGCCAATAAGCAAAATGCTTTTCCTGCCACTTGATATTTACTGCCTTATCTTCTTCACTTGGGTTAAGTAATACGTTTAATATGTCTCTAAGATGTATTGCATACTTCCTAGCAACACCTAAAAACCTCTCATCAGTAAAGATTCTTTCATCAAACAGTCGCAACACTTCTGATGAATTTCTAAATTCATCATCAAGGTATGATAATACATCATAAATGATTAATCTCGGACTAAACAACTTCGATGCAGTTACACCATGAACAACCAAACTATTCACTGACGTTATTGGTAGTAAATACTCCCCATCTTTAAACGGATTTTTCATCTTTTCACCACATGAAAGTAAAGTCTATGAGCGAATAAATAATCAAACCAATCCCCCCAAACAAACCTAAATACCCTAATAATTGCGCTAAAGTATTAGGATAATTATTTAGGCGTTTTTCTTGATTCGCTTTTTCAATTGTAAAATACCCCAAGATTATTCCACCAATCATGAAATATATTCCTAGTTTTATAAATACCGTTAATAGAAGACACAGTATAGAAGCAACTCCAAAAATCGTTGCTTTATTAAAGTTATTCTTCGGTTCTTCCATATCATGGTTGATCACTAACTCTCTTTGACCTTCAACCTTTGTTCCACAATAAGAACAATAACGATCAAAAACATCTAGTTCCTTCCCACATTTCTGACAATTCATTTTATGTAATCTATTCCCATCTACGAGGATCACCCTTGACTTGGTCTAACACCAACATATCCTCGTCTTTTATCACAAAATCTACTTGTGTATTTTGAATCATTCTTTGTTCATGAACGGATTTAGGCAGTGGTGCAACCCCTTTTTGTAGTAAATATCTTAGACAGATTTGTGCAGGACTTACACTGTATTTTTTCGCCACTTCCTTAACAGTTTCATTGCTTAATAAATACCCAATTCCTAAAGGCGAATACGCTTCTACAAAGATATTATGTTCTTTACAGAAACGAATTGTTTTACTTTGATCTAACCCGATAAAATACCCTATCTGATTCACATGTGGTACTACCTCACAATGATCTAAGATATTCTGTAAATGTTTCACTTCAAAATTACTGACTCCGATTGCTCTTACTTTTCCTTCATGATAAAGTTCTTCCATCGCTTTATAAGCTAATACATTCCCAGTTTCACAGTCTTTACCCATTTCACTCCAAGGCCAAGGAGCGTGGATAATAAAAAGATCCAGATAGTCCGTATCTAGCTTTTTTAAACTTTCTAAGAAATATTCCTTAGCACCTTCATAGGTTTTAATATGAGATTCTAGTTTTGAAGTAATAAAAACATCTTCTCTTTTTAATCCCGATTCCTTTATTGCTTGCCCTACACTTGCTTCATTATAATATCCCTCGGCCGTATCAATATGCCGGTAGCCATTCTTTAAAGCTAAGCTTACAGCTCTTACCGTATCTTCACCGGGTTTAATTTGCCAGGTTCCAAAACCAATTTTAGGAAGTTTCACACCATTACTTAATACATAATAACTATCAATAACTTTCATCGTTTATCTCCTTCTTATTCAAAATATCCTGCAACCTTTTCTAACTCACTGATGATTTCTATTCCTTGTGGACATAAAGGTTCACAATGTCCACAAGCTTGACACATGGAAGCTATAGCTTCTGGATTTAATTGATTCTTATAAACATAGGTGAAATGTTCTTTATCATCAAAGATAAAAGCATTATTATAAATATCAAAGTTAGCCGGGATATTTACCCCATGTGGACAAGGCATACAATATTTACAATTCGTACAATCAATTTGCATTCTTGACTTATAAACCTTCTTTACCTGTTTAATTATTTCTCTTTCTTCTGGTTTTAACATGAGTTCTTCAGCGTTTGATGCTTCATTTATATTATCTTTTATATGTTCAAAATCATTCATACCACTAAGGATTACTTTCACTTCTGGTTTATCCCAAAGATATCTTAACGCCCAACCTGCAGCTGTGTGGTTTTCAGGATAAGTAGAAAATAACTCTTGAATTTCTTTAGGGCCTGCTTTAGCTAATCTACCACCTCTTAAAGGCTCCATAATAACCACATCAATACCTTTACTAGCTGCTAGTTTTAAACCTTTTAATCCTGCTTGATATTCCTCGTCAAAATAGTTTAATTGAATTTGACAAAAATCCCAATCATAAGCATTTATGATCTCTTCAAAAACTTCATATTTGTCATGGAATGAAAAACCAATATTTCTAATTTTCCCTGATGCTTTAGCTTTTTTAATAAAATCAAAAACATCGTTTTTTAAATAATTATCCCATGAACCTTTATTTAGGGCATGAAGAAGATAGAAATCGATAGAATCAATTTCTAGTTTGGCAATTTGTTCATCAAGAAACTTATCCATATCGTCTCTTGTCTTAACTAACCATGAAGGTAGTTTAGTCGCAACAAAAACTTTTTCCCGGTAACCATCTTTAATCACCTTAGCCACAAAGCTTTCGGAATTACCTCCATGATATGGATAGGCTGTATCAAGGTAATTAACACCATGATCAATAGCGTAACGCACCTGTTTTAAAGCCTCTACTTCATCAATCCGGTTATAATCATGATCAATTGTCGGTAGTCTCATACAACCAAATCCTAAGATTGAAACCTTGTCTAAATCTTTACCCATAGTCCGATATTTCATGTAAATACCTCCCCATCTTAACTATATTTTATCACAGTATGAATTGTTTTAAAAATGTATTTATATCTAAGTTAAGCTTTCAATAATGATAATCAAGCCACTATATGCTAATAACAAAGACATTATTATAATATAAAGTATTCTGTATTTAGCCAAAATCTCTCTAAAAACCTTCCCAAATAAACCCCAAACTAAAACAGCTAGAAAACAAAGAATGGCCATAATACTATTAAACAGCACCATTCCTTCAACAGGAAAGCCTAATTCTAAATAATAGGTAGCTACAGTTAATCCAAAGATTAAGGTCTTAGCATTTATAAAGTTTAGGATGACTGCCATCAAAAACAACTTATTGTTTTTGATTAATATCTTTTCGGAATCTTTTCTTGTCCAGTACATTTTTAATGCTAAAAAAATAATAAACACCCCGCCAAGAACACCAATGATCTGAGTAATTATTCTAATGTTTTGATAGAGATAAACATTGAATAAACCAGTAATAACAAAAACTAAAAAAGTACCAACTAATATTCCTAACATAAATCTCATAGTTTTTTTAATACCGATTCTAGCCGATGAAATTGATGAAAAGATATTGTTTGGTCCTGGAGTAAAAACCGATACCATTATGTAAGTGATAAAACCAGCCATAGTAAACCTCTTTTATTAATATAATCTTATCATATTTTGTAGTTTTTATTTATAAAAGTTGCGATATTTGTTAAAATATCTGTAAGAGGCGAAAGAATGAAAAAACTTACCATAACAGAAGCGAGAAATTATCTTATCAATTACCACTTCCTAAATCAAGAAAATCAACTGTTAGGTTACGAAGGTATTAAAACTGTTTTCGAGCGGTTACGTTCCATTCAATATGACCCCTTGAATGTGGTTGGCAATAATCTTGATCTAGTGCTTCAATCAAGAGTTGAGAATTACCGAATAGGAATGGTCAATAATTTGCTTTACAAGGAACGATATTTAATTGATGGTTTTGATAAGATGATGAGTGTATTCTTAACTGAGGATTTCCCTAAATTTAGACAAATAAGGGAAAACTTAAGTTCAGAAAGATTACAGGCTTTTAAACATCACCTAGGTCTTGAAGAATTAGATTTAATTCAGCCTGTTCTTGAACTCATTAAGAGTGAAGGTCCATTGTTCGCTAAGGATTTATCCTTAGGGAAAAAGGTAAATCATCAATGGGGTTCTACTAAAGAAACGACTTTAACCCTTGATTATCTCTTTCATAATGGCGATATCAATGTATATAATCGCAAGAATAATCAAAAGCAATATACTTTAACCGAAAATCTGATTGGCGATGTAGCTAAACAAGATGACGGTTTTAAGAACCAAGAAGAATTTATCCTGTGGTTCTTGTTTAGAAGAATGAAAGCAATGGGATTAGTATGGAATAAATCTAGTGTTGTTTGGTCTGGACTTTATATCTCCAATAAATCAACAAGGACGAAGTATCTTAAAAAATTGATGGAACAAGGACTAATAACCGAAGTAAAGATCGGTGATATCCAAGAAAGCTTCTATTTAATAACGAATCATTTAGATAATCTCCATCCTCCTAAAAATACAATCCGGTTTATCGCTCCCCTAGATAACTTGATTTGGGACAGAGACTTGATAAAAAGTATCTTTGAATTCGATTATACTTGGGAAGTTTATGTCCCTAAAAACAAAAGAAAATATGGCTATTATGTTTTACCAATTCTTTATGGTAATCGTTTTATCGGTAGAATTGAGTTTCACAAATATCAAAAAAAATCTGGTTTAGAAGTCAACCAAATTTGGTATGAAGAACAAATAGATGATACGATTCAAAACACTCTAGAACAAGCTCTAAAAAGATTTAAAACCTATCTAAAATAAAAACCGCTAGAATCGATTTCCTAGCGGTTTTTCTTCTAAATACATTATTCAGTTAATTCAAGGAATACCAAATATCCAATTTCAATCAAATCTAAATTCGCTTCACTGATCTCTGGATTGTTTTCCATTAATACAAGTTCAAAATCTGCATAATCGAGGTCTGTCAAACTAAAGTAATAATCATACTTGCGGATATTACTATACTCATTTTGCAAAAGATTAAGTCCTAATTTTTCTTCATCAGAAAGTTCGCGGTCCAGCAATAATTCTAAGTAAGTAATTTTACTGATGGTTGTTCTTCCTATTAATGAGACTAAGAATGTTTTCAAATTGTTAAAACCAACAATATCATCCACTGTCAAACTAAGCGAATTATTGATCGCTAAAGTATTGAATTCCGCTGAGGTTCTTTCAATTAAACTCCTGAAGCTTTCTCCAGAACTCTCACTTAGAGTTGCTAAGGTATCTAAAATATTATCTAGATCACTTGGAACTTCCGTAATGATTTCATTTGTAACAGCTACATCGACCATTACCGGAAAATCTTGAAAATCATCATAAATATAATATAAGATATCTTCTTGATTCTTATTGATAAAGCTTAATGTTTCATAACTATAAGTGGTATTATCATAGATACTTTGAACTTCCATATCTGTACTTGCAGAACAACCAACAAAAATCATTAAAATAATGAATGAGAGTATAAATAGCTTTTTCATATGATAACACCTCCTTTTTTATTAATATAGCAAATCTTTATGTCAAAACTATGACATATTAGATTTTTTTGAATCCAATTTTACTAACTACAAAACCATTATCATTGTATATCTTATATTCACACTGATAAATCTCACAGATCTGTTTCACGATGAATAAACCTAAACCACTACCCTCTTTTTCTAAATTAATCCGAAAATAAGGTTCAAAAATCTTTTCCAAATCATCATTCTTAATCTCACCACGATTTTTTATTTCTAAATATACCTTATCTGCATACCGACAAGTGGTCATGATAACTTTACTATCTAGAGTATAATTAATCGCATTCTTTAAGAGATTACTCACTACTATTCCTAGTAATTCTTCATTGATATTCACTCGGTAATTTGCTAAACCAATATCTAAGCTTACCTTCTTCTGTTTAGCAAGTTCTTTTACTGGTTCCAGCGTCTCATTTAAACTTAATAGATTAACCTCGTCATCTATTTTAGCTAAATCTTCCAATTTTAACGAGTATGTTAAATCTTTGGTAATTTTCTCGATTTGTTCTAATTGATTTAAAACTTCTTTAAGGTATTTCTCTTTTTCTTTATACCTACCAACACCATCAATCATTCCTTCAACCATACCCTTAATCACAGAGACTGGCGTCTTTAATTCATGATTAATTGTCATAATTAAAGCCTTCTTTTTTTCTTCTTGAGTTTTTTCAAACTCCATATCCTTCGCTAATTGCTTATTAGCGGTGTTTAACTCCGTATATGATTTTTGAAGATTAAAAGCCATTTCGTTTAAAGATGAAATTAATTCATTAAATTCATCTTTTCGTTCCATTACTAAAGAACTAGAAAAATCTAGTTTAGCGATTGATTTTGCATAACGATTAATTCTCTTAATTGGATGAGAAATATTATGGGAGATAATCAATGATATGAACGTAATTGTTATTAACAAGAATAGGGCTTGAGTAATGGTAATATCATCTAAGACCTTATCGATATTTCTTAACGATTGAATTTTTGTAAGTATCAACAAGTAATCAGAATTCCCAAACCGATAGATATAACTAACGTTATAAATATCTGCTTCTAAAGTAATGGTATAGGAAAGATTCCCTTCGGTTATTAAATCCTTATCATCATAGATACTAATCACAAAGTTTAAGATTTGATCTTCAGCTAAGATATTAGGACCAATCATCGAATCAACTCGATTGTTCTTGAAACGAACAAATTGAGTTTCGCTTGATACTTCCACTAATAAGGTATCATTTAAATCAGTTGAATCACTTAATTCCCCTGCTGAATCGATTATAGCGTTTTTTACTGCACTGATATTTTCTTCAATATATCGATTAGAAAATCTTGTATAAAAATAGAAAGTTGAAGCGATAAATAACACAGAAAATGAAAAAAGAAGGGTTAAAAATGTCTTAACAAAAATACTTATTTTCATTATTTTACCCTCCTTTTTATCTTCATTATTGTTCTAGTTTATATCCAGTCTTATAAATAGTCTTGATATAATCACCCGCTGATAATAGCTTTTTTCTTAATCTTTTGATATGGGTATCTACTGTTCGTTCATCACCATAGTATTCATAGCCCCAGACTTTATTTAAAATAGTATCTCTAGAAAGAACTATTCCTTTATTATGGATAAATAGATTAAACAATAGCCATTCTTTATTGTTGAGTGTAATCTCTAAACTATCCACATATACTTTTTGTTTCATTAAATCATATTTCATCAATCCATAAGTTTCTAAGCCTTGCTCATCGCTTTTTTGATATCTTTGTAAAACAGCTTGAACTTTCTTTATTACAAGTTTAGGGCTATATGGTTTTTTAACAAATTCGTCAATTCCCAGATTATAACCTCTTATTTGATTGGTTTCATCGCTTAATGCTGATAACATAATAATCGGTACAACTGAAGTTTTCCGGATTTCTTTACAGACATCAAATCCATCAACTCCTGGCAACATCACATCTAGAAGCACTAAGTCATAAGTATCTTCGAAAAAGCGTTCTATTGCTTCGTCACCAGTAAAGACTTGATGAATCATCGCTCCTTTAAAACTATCTTCTAGATAATCATGTAAGATATTATTTAAATTCACTTCATCTTCAACGATTAGAAACTTCATAGTTTATCAACCTTTCTTAAGCTGTTAATAATAAGATAACATAAAACAAGAAATAAATAAATATCAAAGAATTAATCTTTTTTTATATTTTGTCATTTCTTTGACACATTTGTTTGTTAAGATAGGGTAAAAAGGAGATGAATTTAATGAAAAAATTTGTTATTAGTATAATAGTCTTAATGTTTTTAGCGCTTGTTGGTTGTTCTAGTGCGGTTTATGATCAAAACCTCGTATATTCAACCACAGCTTTTCCTTTAATGAGTGAAAACAGTGAAGAGTATGGTGAAATTACTGAAAACCCATTTATCTCAACTACTGATATGCCAGTTTCTACTTTTAGTGCCGATGTCGATACAGCAGCTTATTCTATTATTAGAAGAAAGCTCAATGATAATATCCTTCCTAGTAAAAACTTAGTAAGAATTGAAGAGATGTTAAACTACTTTAATTATGATTTAACATCTCCAACTGGAGATGAAGTGATCCATGTATCCAAAGAGTTAAGTACTGCTCCTTGGAATGAAGAGCATCTACTGCTAATGCTTGGTTTAAAGACGGAAGACATTGTTTTTGAAGAAAGTGTTCCTAGTAACCTAGTTTTTCTTTTAGATGTATCTGGTAGTATGAACTCGGCTGATAAACTCCCATTACTCAAAACAGCAATCCGAGTCCTAATTGATCAATTAAGACCAAGTGACCGTATTTCTATTGTAGTTTATGCTGGAGAAAGTGGCTTAATCCTTGATGGTGGGGATGTTGGTAATAAAGAAGAAATCTTAGACGCTCTAGATGCTTTAGAAGCTGGTGGTTCAACCGCTGGAGGAGCTGGAATCCAATTAGCTTATGAAGTAGCAGAAAGAAACTTTATCGAAGGTGGTAATAACCGCGTAATCCTCGCTACTGATGGTGATTTTAATGTTGGTGTTTCCACCGAAGCAGGCTTAGAAAGATTAATCACGAGAAAAAAAGAATCCGGAGTATTTCTAACAGTTCTTGGTTTTGGTACTGGTAATATTAAAGATAATAAAATGGAAACACTCGCAGACAAAGGGAATGGTGTTTACCATTATATTGATTCGGTCTTAGAAGCTAAAAAAGTCTTTATGGAAGAACTAGGCGCAAATCTAGTAACCGTAGCTAAAGATGTAAAACTCCAAGTCGAATTTAATCCTCTACATGTGAAGGGTTATCGTCTTATTGGTTATGAAAACCGGTTATTAGACTATGATGATTTTGATAATGATGAAGTAGATGCTGGTGATATGGGTGCTGGTCATGAAGTAATTGTCCTTTATGAAATCATCCCAGCTGATTCTTTAGAAGAAATAGCTTCTTACGAAACAGAACTACCAGAAACCTTGAAATATGATGGAGAAAACTATCTAGAGGAATTTTTAACCCTTTCCATAAGATATAAACATCCAGAGTCAGACACTTCTGTTCTACAAGAAGAGATTGTTAATGAAGATGAATTTACGGAAAGTCCCTCTAACGCTTATAAGTTCGCAACTTGTGTCGCTGAGTTTGCTTTATTATTAAGAGAGTCCGAGTTTATGTATAATGCAAGTTATACCAGTATAATCAGCCGCTTATCTAATTTAAACGATGATGAATACAAAGAGGAGTTTTTAACACTTGTCCAAAAAGCTTATAATCTCTCAGATTAACTGTCTTAAAATATCAAAAGAAGGAATCCAAAAACTGGATTCCTTTTATGATATCTTAATTTCTTATTTTATTCTTCTTGCCACATAAGCAATGATATCTGGACCGGTATGAACTCCAAGAACTGGAGTCAACCTCTGTAGTTCAAGTCTTCTAATCTTTAAGGCATTTTGTAGTTTATCAACTAATTCTTTTGCTTCTTCTTCATTATCACCATAGTGAATAATCAAATCTATAGTATCGTTTCCAAATTTTTCCATTAAGATTGATTTCATTCTTAATAATGATCTTTTCAAACCAAAGGCTTTGGATAAGGTTACATAAACACCTTCATCATTCACTGTGATTACTGGTTTAATATGTAATAAATCACCAATAGTACCTTCCACTTTTCCGATTCTTCCACCAGCTTTTAAATACTTCAAAGTATTGATAGTATAAAAAGCTAAACTGTCCTTAAATCTTAATATGTCTAATAATGGAATAATCTCATTAAACGCTTTTTTAGCTTTCACTAATTCTAAGGCGTATTCCACAATAAAGCCTTCGCCACCACCTAAGGTTAAGGTATCATACTGTAAAATTTCTAAATCCTTTTCTTCTTCAATCGCTAATCTAAATGAGTTAAAAGTACCACTTAAACCAGAAGAGATATTAATCACGATTACATGAGTAAATCCTTGCTTCTTAATCTCTTCTAAGGTGTCTTTTAAATCTTTAGGTGAAGGTAGTGAAGTTGATACTTTGTGAGTATCAAGTTTTTCATATACGTCAGATGCGCTGATTTCAACTTGATCTCTAAACTCTTTGCCATCAATGACAATCATTAATGGTACTACAAATAAATTATTATGGCTCTTGACAAATTCTTTGCTAAGGTTGGAACCCGAGTCTGTTAAAATAGCTATTTTCATAAATTATTATCTCCTTTAATAAATTACTCTATCACATAGAGTAGTTTAGCAAGATTTTTATTTTATGTCAAGCCAAAAGACCATTTATAAACAATAATTCATTGATTCATCACATTAAAGACCAAAAAGGGCTGGTTTATCCAGCCCTAATCTATTGTTTTATCAAATATTTATTTTTCTTTATCATTGAGTTTCTTGTCTTCTTAGCTTTTGAAAATAAATTAAATGCAAGATTCCCGCAACAAAAGGCGGAATAGCTACTGTAAGAATCGTTGGCCAACTATCTAGGATATCTTCATGCATCCTGAAGAAGAAAAAGAAGAAAATACTTGCAGCCACTAAAATCGTTCCATATATTAAATATTTTTTTCTTAGAAAAGTATTAAGTAATATGAAGATTATCCCTGGTGTAGAACTTATAATGAATCCAATGATATTTTCGAAAACTGTATTGTCCAAATCGAATACATCTAAAGCCATTACTATAAAGAATACACCAACTAGATAGATAATGATTCGAGCTATCAATAAAGCCGTTTTCATAATATCCATCTCCTTTAGATACTTTTATAATACTCTTATTAAAAAGAAATGTCAATCACTCAAATATATCATATCATTTTTAGTTTCTTCTGACACGTCTTACAATAACCATAAAACTCAATCTTGTGTCCCGTAATTAAAAAATTTGTCGTATTTTGTAACTCTGTTTCATAATTTTCCAAAGGACAATTATAAATTGTTTTAATTTTATTACAGTTTTTACATATCAAAAAATGGTGATGTACTTCTCGATTATACTCATACAAGGCTTGTTTCTCTTTTTCTAATATCACTTTATTAATAATATTATGTTCCGTTAGTTTATCTAAGCTACGATAGACTGTTGATAAATTCATATGAACATTGTCTTCGCGTAATTTATCATAGATTTGTTGAGCGGATAATAAATCATCATTGCTTTCTAATAAATCAATGATATTTCTTCTTGGTTTTGTATTCTTTAATCCAGCTTCTGTAATTTTTTCAATAATATTAGTTTTATCCATAACATCAATCCCTTGTTTTTTGATTAGTTTTTTTTGCAGCGTGAGGTATCGTTATTACCCATTTACTACTATACATCATTATCACTACAAAAACAATAACCACACTAGAAGAATAATCTCTATATGGATGTGAAAAAAAAGCCCATATTATGGGCTTACTCAAATAAAAGAGGTATAGGACCTGATTTAAATGGTATTAAAACTTAAAACAATTACTTAAAATTGATAAAGATAAAATCCATAATGCCTCAAATCCAAACTTTAAAATCTTCAAATACTTGAAACTAATAAAACATAGAACTCTTTGCTATTTCTTGTTACAGAAAACTTATCAGGTCCTATACACTTATACTATAACATACTTTTATTAAAATGTCTTTAGGTTAACTGAAAATAAAAATAATAATATCTTCTATCTCCTACCCTCATGCATTATCTGGTCAATAACTATCACTAGGAATAAAAACAATTCTGCGTTTTCTTCATCTGCTATATCTATCTCATAGGTATCTCCCCATGAAATCAATTTCTTTTCAATTGAAGCAACTACACCAGTACTATCACTAACTGTAAAAGAATGAGCGAATAAGCTTCCTGATACGTGGTACTCTTTATCCAAAGCAGTTATACTGAACTTAGCTGGAATAGCTAAAAGTTTCTTAATAACAGCAACTTCATCATTAAATAAATCATAGACAAAATACTTTGGCATAAAACTAATCAACTTCTTATGAGCAGATAAGATGACTTCTCCACTAGTATCTAATAACTCTAGTTTATTAGATAAGCTCATCAATTTACCTCTAAATTGATATTCTAACTCTTGATTTTGATCATAGACATCAAACTTGTCTTTAACACTGAATACTTTTTGCTTAATATAGTAAATCATATAAGCACCTCCTATTTTTTATAAAAGTATTATATCATTTATTCAAAACAAAAAAAACAGAAATTACTATATTGGTTCTAATTAAACTTATTAAGATTTCTTGATATACTCATCTTAGAATTGTATTGATAGAAAATATTAATACCTTTATTAAAAATCAGAAACATGATGATGTAATAACCTACTTTCATAATATAATTCAACCAAATTATCGATGATATCTCTAAAAAGTCAGGTTTTATTACAAAATATATGAAGGTTGTCCCTTTAATTGCATCAAAATAGAATATCGAAGCGTGACTAATTATCGCAAGAATAATAATGTATATATCAAACCTTTTATCACGATCAAAAGAAAATTCTTCAAGTAAGTATACGCCACCAATCAAAAGAATTCCATGACTGATAATAGCTATAATATGTCTTGGTATTTCAAAATAGAAAGATGAGATGAATCCAAGTAAGGAATAATAAAGGAAGAAACCTAATCCACTAATTATCGCAAAAAATGATGCAATATGATATGCCTTCTTAATATTAAATAAGATGATTACAGAAAACATAAAATAAGTGATTGTGGATATCTCAATTGGATAAGCGATGTCTTCAGTTAAATTGATATAGATATATTCCCCGATTTTAAACATTAACAAAAAGAAAGTCAGGATTTTAACATATCTCAAAGGTTTATTCACTCTATTTAACACTTTTACTACTATGATACAAGATAACAATCCTGCAATGCTCAAAATGTTAAAAACCATACTAATCACCACTTATACTGTTCGTCAACCAAGTCGATTGGGCTTTAGTCCAGCGTTTGAATAATAATTTAGTAATAAGATTAACCGGTAAAAAGTGATTTAGGAAACTCGTGATTTTATTGAATAATCCCGGGGTATATTTCCTTCTTCCTTTTAATGAGTAATCTATAGTTTTCTTAACAATTATCTCCATATTACAGGTTGTTATTGCCCCAAAGAATCCTTGTCCCTTTATAGCTTTAATAACACTTTCTGTTGTGACTAATCCCGCAGGACAAACTGCTAAAACATTAATCTTTTTTGACTTAAACTCTTCACTAATAGCTTGAGAAAAATCAAGGAGAAAACGTTTTGAAGCTGCATAGGTTGCTTTTAAAGGGATTGGTTGTTCAGCTGCTAAACTTGAGATATTAATTAAATAAAACTTCTTATTTATCACTTTTCTTGATAGGATTCTATGAGTAATTCTTAGAGTACCTAAAATATTCAAATTAATGATATTTTGAATATCAGTAAAAGGCCTTTGCAAGAAGCCCCCTTCATTATCCAATCCCGCTACATTTAATAGCATATCAACTGTAAAACCCGAATCATCAAGGTAATCGATAAGCTTATTAATCGACTCATCATTGGTTATATCACATTGATACACAAGGATTTCTGTATCATAGCGGTTTTTGACCCCCTGTCTGATACTATTCAACCCAATCTCATTAATATCAGTGGCACATATATCATATTTTCTCTTGATACACTCATTGATAAAAGCTCTTCCTAACCCACCAGCTGCACCAGTAATTAAGACATTCATGAAACGTCACCATATCTGATATTAGCGAGTTTTTCTGAGAGTCTAAACAGTTTATCAGCGTTTTCCTTGTTAACAGAAACATTATAAGGAACACTTTTTGAATTTAGAAAATATAATCCCTCAGGAGCAACTTCTTGATTTAATAGATGAAGATATGTTTTTGCCGGAACATCTGGAGTATCTCCAGATTTACGCCGCCAATTCCAAATAAAACTCACTAAACCACCAGTGTCTTTCAACCCTATCCTGGTATTGACTAAACCAGGATCGACTGCATAAGCATGAATTCCTAAGTCTTGGTATCTTTGATTCAGAGAATATACAAATAAAACATTCGCTAGTTTCGATTGCTTATATACCTTTAAAGGATGATAATGCTTTTCAAACATGATATCCTGCCAGTTCATCTTTGCTTTTTGATGCGATCTGCTTGAAGTCACTAAGACTCTTCCCTTAGCTTTGATTAGATGAGGTAATAAGTGATAAGTTAATCGAAAAGCTGCTAAATGATTTACCGCAAATTGTTGTTCATAGCCATTTGTATTAGTGGAATACCAACTTCTCACACATCCTGCATTATTAATCAAAGCATAAAGCAAACCCCCATAATGATCTTCAAGGATTGTAATAATTTCCTTAGCTACTCGATCAATTTCATCTGCTTCTAGTAGGTTTGCTTTCAAAACCCATAACAACTTATCTTGATGATATCTTTGATGCTCATCTAACAACCTAGCAATCAAATCATCTTGTCTACCGATACCAATTACTCTATAACCCTGGTTTAAGCAGTCTTTTAATACTGCTAAACCAATTCCTGAAGTCGCTCCAGTTATAACAACAGTTTTCATATGTTTCCTCCTTTTAATTGAACATTATATACTACTATACATTGTATAGATGTTTGATAATTTTTTTTGCATAACGTCATCAGACGAAATGCAAAAATTTATATTTAAATATTAAACGAACCATTCCCAGACATGCCAAAATTCAAATGACTTGGCAAGTAGTGCACTTACTACATAACCGATGGTGAAAGTAGCTACAAAGAGAATCATCCCAAACATATTAACCAGTTTAAGTAAAGAGGCTGTTTTTTTAGATAATTTAGGATGTTTTGATAAAGATGGATAGATATTATTGTTCAAAATATTTTTCCGCCAACGTAAATAAGCTCTTTGCCATTGGATTACATATAGAGCTAAGTAAATCGTCCCAATAACGGAAACAGTTGCTAGTGCTAATGAGGATATTCCCATAATTAAGGAACTTAGATAAGGCATCGAAGGTATTAGTCCAGCAATATTAGCAGTAGTAATCAATAATACTCCAAGTGTTAAAACCGTTATTGCAAATGCCCCTAAAACAATAACCGATAACCACATGATAAAGAACATCAAATACACAAAGAAATCAATGATGATTAAACCGAGTTTCACAACGGGTTTTCCCTTTTCTTTATTGGTTTTTCCTTGATTAAGATAGTCTTTAGCGATATCACTAGGATTACCCATTTTTCTAGCTACTTCCTCTTCGGTCTTACCTTCTTCAAGTTTAAAGGAAAAATGATCTTCAAAATCCATTATGATTTCATCAATATCTTTTACTTTATACTTCTTTAACTCATTACTTAATTGGAACATAAATTCTTCCCTAGTCATTCTTTTCACCACCTAACATTTTCTTAATGGTTTCACTAAAATTTAACCATTCTTTCGATTCTAACTTATACTTACTTTTTCCTGCCTCCGTAATCGAATAATACTTTCTTGGAGGCCCCCCACTAAATTCAGAAAGAAACGTTGTGACGAACCCATCTGATTTCAGTTTTCTTAAAATCGGATATACCGTACCATCGGATATATCAATCTCTTTGGATATATACATTGAAAGTTCATATCCATACATATCTGCTTTATTAAGCGCAGCTAGTATGCATAATTCGATGACACCTTTTTTATATTGAATATTCACGGTTACCCCCTAATTACTGTTTCATATTTACTACTATACATTATATAATAGTCAAAATCATCTGTCAATACCTATTTGCAAAAAAAAGACTCTAAAATTTCTAGAGTCTCTTTTTGATACATTAAACTAATTATTCTTCTGTATGAGAAAGGATAGCGGAAAGGATAGTAAAACTTCCTGTAACATCCTCTGAGCCTGGTTCTGCAAAGATTACCAAAGAACTAAATTGTTCAGCGGTTATCACTATGGTTTGTTCTGTCCCATCAAATACAACCGTTTGTTCCATCGAACCTGAATCATTCGGTTTAAGGAGAATGGATTTGCCTGAAGTACCTTGAACTACTAAAGTCATCGTATTCAATCCCATTACTTCTTCCGTTACAAAAGTAGCTTTCATAAATACCCAACCTTGGCCAAGAGCCTTCGTATAATCTACTAATGCACTTCCATCGCCTTGAATTGTTATATCATAAGTATTTGGATCGTTTTCTGCAAATCCAGCAGTGAAATCATTCGTCGCCATTGTTGATGTAACTACTGCACTAACAATATCAAACGAACCTGTTAATCCACCATTTATTGGATCTACAAATATTAAGATATGAGTTAATGTTTCAGTTAAGTCAAATACAAAGGTTTGATTCGTTCCATCAAAGGTAATGGTTTGTTCAAAAGCACCATTGTCATTTGGCTTAATGATTAATTGTTCACCAATTGTACCGTTCACTACAATTGTTAAAGTATCATGGTTTGATAAATCTTGGTCAAATACATATTTTATAAATGCCCAAGCTTGACCACTTGTCTTAGTCCAATCAACTGTCACAACTCCAGCAGTATCCGTAAAGGTATAAATACCACCATCATTATCCATCCATTCATTTCCTAAAACTACTTCTTCCCAAGCAGGAATTGCATCAGGTTCAACATAGGTTAAAGTTGCTTGATG
>NPID01003287.1_pt1 | contig 26251 bp, 27 predicted proteins | sample 8637491 | NCBI WGS metagenome assembly NPID01 (sample SAMN07420843, study PRJNA396082) | bioreactor metagenome | isolation source: sample BA6 brine-fed electro-methanogenic bioreactor BA | place: Japan: Kochi | collected 2016-06-14 | reverse complement strand
CAATTCTAAATGCTGTTAAGAGTTAATTAGACATAAAAACATCTGTTGATTTGACAGATGTTTTTTTCGCAAATATCGATATTTTTGGAGGGAAAATCATCTTATTTATGGTAAAATAAGATAATTTAGGAAAGAAGAGATGATTATGAAACTAGAAGAAATTCAATTAACACATAATTTAGTGTATCAATGTTTTTTTATGAAGGTTTATGAGGATGATGTTCGTTTACCGAACAATATTACTAGCAAACGAATTTATATAATGCATAATTCAGCCGCAGCGGTTTTGCCGATAACAAAAGAGGGAAAGATCATTCTTGTTAAACAATATCGTTACCCAATTAGACAGGTTTCGATCGAAATACCTGCTGGGAAAAAAGATTTTCTTGAAGAAGAAGGTTTGGCTTGTGCTAAACGCGAATTAGAAGAAGAAACTGGATATAAATCAAATGATATTACACTTTTAACGACGATTAACAGCTGTGTTGGGTATAGTAATGAAACGATTGATTTATTCATGGCTAAAGATTGTTTTAAAGTAATAAATCCTTTAAAAGGCGATGACGATGAGTTCGTTGAAGTTATTGAAGTATCTAAAGAAGAGGCAAAATCAATGTTGCTAGAAGGTGCTATTCAAGATGCTAAAACCATTATTGCTTTACAATGGTTTTTCTTGAAAAGAGAAAATTGTGATGAGTAAAACGAATTTAGTCTTATTGTGGATCTTAGCTTTTCTTGGTTTTGTTTTTGATTTGCTGACAGGATCAAAAACATTTGTAAGGTATGGATTTATTGGTTTCAATCTTTTACTCTTACTAGCAGTTGGATTTCAATCTATATTTAAGGATAGTAAACGGATAAAATTTGCTTTAATTTGGATTACGTTATTGTTATTCCTATCATCGTTGGTAATTCTTGTTTTGGGATTCATTTTTAAGATTGATTCTTTTGGGTTAGGACTTATAGTGTATGCGCTTTTTACGCTATCAATCGCTTCAGGTCTAACAACCTTAGTGTTTCTCTTAGTGCAACCAATTATTACAAAAAAAGAAAATATCGGTAGAAGAGACATTCTTGTTTTCCTATATATTCTAATGTTTTTACTGACACATATGTTAACTGTTCCTAAAAATGTTGATGTACCTTTGCTTACATATTTCATATCAATTGTTGTGGTTTGCTTCTTATTGGTTGTTTTGAAATACCTAGCTTATAAAATCTTGAAGTTAAGTAACCAATATTTTTTATCTTTTATAATTCTTCTGTTAATAGTCATCAGTCATTTGAGTTTTGCAATACAAGTAATTCTTCTTTTGCCTTTACAGGTTTTTACAATTGTTCTTTTAGCGTACAATATTGTAAATTCACCAAAGGTTAAAGAAGCTATATACAAAAAAAACAATGTATTAGGGGTTGATGTTAATGATAATTGATGAATATGTAAAGCAGTTAAAAGGTGGAACGATCTATCTTCGGGAACATCATCTTGAACTACATCAGTCAATTGGTTACCGAGATTTAGCTAATGAAATATTAAATGATAGTTTAACTAGTTTTCCAACGGCATCAGCTGGAAAATTTTTTGTAGCAGTTGGGATTATGAAATTAATTGAAGATGGAAAACTTAAATTATCAACTACCTTGGGTGAAGTTTTATCATTCCAGCTTCATTTAATTGATCAAGAAGTAACTGTAAAGCAATTATTAACCCATACTTCAGGTGTACCTAACTATTTTCCTGAGGATGAAATTCAAGATTATAGTGATTTATGGAAGGATTACCCAAATTATAAGATTCGTTCCTCAAAAGATCTATTACCTCTATTTATTGAAAAACCGATGGAATTTTCTAAAGGGGAACGTTTTTCCTACAATGATAGTGGGTTTGTTTTATTAGGATTGATTATTGAAGAAGTCACAGGGATGTTGTTTGATGAATATTTAACGGAAACTGTTTTTAAGCCACTTCATATGAACAACACTGGTTATTATGTTTTAGATCGATTGCCAAAAAACTGCGCCAATGCATATATATATGATTTCAAGGAAAAGCAATATTATACAAATATTTATAGTGTTGATGTGAAAGGCACAGGTGCTGGGGGAGCTTTTACTAGTGCTCCAGATATAAAACTGTTTTGGGAAGGATTATTTAGTCATAAAGTAATCTCGGAAGCCAGTTTGAAACAAATGCTGATAAGACATGTTGCTTTAGATAACTATGGGTATGGACTAGGAGTATGGCTTGATAATTTAGGTAATCCTTATTTTGTTGGTGAAGATCCAGGAGTTACTTTTATCAGTTGGTACAATCTATCTAAACCTCAGATTATTACAATAATAAGTAATTACCGAGATGATGTTTTTCAGGTGTTTCGACAGATAAAGCAGAGATTATTAGAAGGATAAATCATGGAATTAGTAGATATATATTATGGCTTTAGTGATAGAATTTGGTTAGATTTAAGCGCATCAGAACAATTACAAATCTGGCTTGATTATATGAATGATTACGAAGAAATAAAAGATCATTGTATCAACGATTATACAAGTGAAGGAATTGATTGGCAGAAGGTAGCAGTTGAGAGAGTCTTTGTTTACAATGATGAGTTTGTCTTAAGGATGAATACAGTGTCTGATTTGATTAATCAGATTTCTAGTAGCTTTGAAAAGAAATTAATATCTTATTATGGACGGATTGATAATGAAACTTATATCATCATCTACCACGGTTTAGGTAACGCGGCTGGAAGGTTTGATACTTATCAAAGTAAGAATGCCATTATGTTTGGTGTGGAAAAGATAGTAGAATTAAACTGGGATAATCAAGCTAAATTAGAAGATCTGTTTGCTCATGAATATACTCATCTAGTGCATCAAGAGGTAAGAGGAGAAAATTTAGAACCTTTTCAAGATTTTTTTAGAAAAAACATATTTCGCTTATATACCGAAGGATTAGCAACTTATGCAGAAATGATTTTTAATGGTAGAGAAAAAATTGAGAAGAACTGGTATGAATCGGCTACTTTGGTTAAGAATCAACTTAAAAAAGAGTTTTTAAAAAGGTTAAGAAATCATGATGAAACTTGCAATGATTTTTTCGGTGATTGGTATCCAGTTATGGGTATTACAGAAGCAGGATATTTCTTGGGCTCTGAGATAATTAAAAAAATTATTGGTGATTATCATATTTCTGATATTATGAAATTAGAATACAGTGAAATCGAAAAACTGTTCCTTAATTATTTACAGGAAGATGAATTAATCTAAGAAGGAAGGATTTATGGGATATACTATTTGGAACCCTTGGAAGGGTTGTAATAAGTACAGTATTGGCTGTTTGAATTGTTATATTCATTTAGGTCAAAAGAAAAGAGGAGAAGTTAATTTACCAATAACTTTAACAGATGATTTTTATAAGCCGGTTAAACGAGATAAATTAGGAAACTACATTGTAAAAACTAATACTTTAGTCTATACGTGTTTTAGTAGTGATTTTCTTTTAGAAGAGATGGATCAATATCGTAAAGAGCTTTGGGCGATGATAAAGGAACGTTCGGATTTAAAATTTATGTTTTTAACTAAAAGAATTGCAAGACTAAGTTTTAATATGCCTGATGATTGGGAAGATGGTTATGATAATGTAATTATCGGTGTTTCCGTTGAAAATCAAAAGACATTAGATGAAAGAATATCAATATTTAAATCTTTAAAAGTTAAACATAAGATTATAGCCTGTCAGCCTTTGCTTGAAGAAATAGACTTGAGTGGTTATCTTGATAGCGATATTAAAGAAGTTGTTGTTGGTGGAGAAGCAGCAAGCTATACTTTAGCTAGACCTTTGAATTATGATTGGGTTCTAAAGATTCGGAATGCCTGTATGGCAAAGAATGTTAATTTTACCTTTAGGCAAGTTGGATCTGTTTTTATTAAAGATAACGTTGTTTATAAAATTCCTTGGAAAAAACTTGCTTTTCAAGCCAAAGAAGCAAACATAAACTATAGTAATGAGACATTATAAGAGGTTTTTTTTACCTCTTTTTTCTTTTTTTACTAAGCCTATTGCTTAGAAACAGCCTTAAATAGCTTGTTTTAAACAATGTAGCCGTTTTCATTGAGTAAAATTGTTTTTTTTGATTTTATATTTGCTTAATTATGGTACAATTTTCATAAAATTTTTTTTCGAAGGAGAATTACTATGAAAACATTAGAGAAAAAATATGGCTTTTATACAGCTGTTTCAATGGTGGTAGGTATCGTAATCGGTTCAGGCGTCTTTAAAAGCGCAGGAGACGTACTAGCTTTGGCAGGAGGGGATTTGTTTACCTCTATTCTAGCGTGGTTAATTGGTGGAGCTATCATGGTTGTTAGTGCTTATACGTTTAGCTTAGTAGCAGTTAGAGTTGAAAAGAACTCTGGTATTGTTGATTATATTGAAACAGCGCTAGGTGAAAAAGCTGGATATATCATCGCCTGGTTTATGAATTTTGTTTATTATCCAACTTTGATTGGTATTTTAGCTTGGTTAGCTGGTTCAATATCAGTAACTTTATTTGGTATTTCTGCAGCTTATATGACTTGGGTTTTTGCTTTGGTGTATTTATTAGGAACATATGGTCTTAGTGTTTTATCACCGATTTTAGCAGGAAAGTGGCAAGTAAGTGCAACTGTGGTCAAACTGGTACCACTTGCATTAATAGCTCTTGTTGGTCTAGTGGTTGGTTTGGTTAATGGTACTACTATCGATAACTTTGTTGAAAACGCTAGTAATGTTGTAGGAGGTTCTCTAGCAAAAGCAGTAGCTGTTACAGTTTTTGCATATGAAGGATGGATTATTGCGACTTCAATTAATGCTGAATTAAAAGACGCTAAAAAGACTTTACCTAAAGCTTTAGTGTTAGGGACAATAATTGTTGTAGCTGCCTATATTCTTTTCTTCTTGGGTCTATCTGGAGTTTTGACGAATAATGAAGCAGTAAATTTAGGTGGAAGTTTAGATACGACTGTTTTAGCAGCTAAAAGATTGTTTGGAGATTTCTTTGGTAGTGCTGTGGTAGTATTGGTTTTAGTTTCTGTTTTAGGAACCTTAAACGGTTTAGTTATGGGTGGCTTTAGAGGAATGTACGCAATTAGCGTTAGAAACAAAGGACCAAAGCCGGAAGTGTTTAAAAAACTTTCAAAAGCCGATTCTACGATTAATTCAGGAGTGTTGAGTTTAGTCTTCACCTTGTTCTGGGGTCTTTTATGGTTTGGTAATTTTGAGGGCTGGTGGAATGGTTTCATGGATACATCAATCTTACCGATTGTCTTCTTATATGCTAGTTATATTGTTGTTTATGTCTTTATCATTAGAAAACTGGAAGATTTAAGTTTTGTAAATCGTTACGTTTTTCCTGTGATTGCTTCTTTGGGAGCTTTATATTTAGTATATGGTGCTTTTACATCAGATCCAAAAATGTTCTTGTACTTTTCATTGATCGTAATTGCCTTCTTAGCTGTAGGTATCTTGTTATACGAAAAGAACAAAGTCAAATCTTAAGACTATGAGAATGTCTTTTTGATATTGCTTAAATTTCTAATAAAAGGTGATAATTCATCCTCAGATTGATAGAATATTGATATTTATAAGAAATATCACAATTTTATTAACAAATACCTTGCATTTTTTCTAAAATAGTGTATTATTTTATATGGCATTATAAATGTGAAATGAAATTTAGATAACAGTAGTTACCTCAATTATTATGGAACAATTTGTAAAAAGTCAAAAAAAGAAAAAAACGGAGGTAACACAAAATGACTGGTAAAGTAAAATGGTTTAACGCAGAAAAAGGATTCGGGTTTATCACAACTGAAGATGGAAAAGATGTATTTGCACATTTTTCTCAAATTCAAAAAGATGGATTTAAATCTTTAGAAGAAGGCGAAGCAGTAAGCTTTGACATTACTGAAGGACAAAAAGGTCCTCAAGCTTCAAACATCGTTAGCTTATAATTTTCAATCACATTGAATAATTAAAAAAACGAGAAGAACCATATTAGATTAAATCTGATATGGTTTTTTATTACATAAAAAAGGCAATCGCTCGTGGATTGCCTTTTTCTTCTAATTATGAGAATTTATCATAAAAAACATTTTTTGAGTTAATCTTATGTTTGCTTAAAACGTTTATACAAGCATTAATCATTCCTGGTGAGCCACAAAGATAAGCTTCTGATTCACTTAGATCATCGGTAAAGCGGTCAACAACATCAGTGATTAAACCGACTTCACCTGTCCAATTATCTTCAGGTAGTGGGTCTGATAGAGCTGGAATATATTGGAAGTTAGGAAATTCTTTTGATAATTCAACAAACTCTTCAGTATAATAAAGATCTTTTAATGACCGAGCCCCAAAAAAGTATTTAACCTTTCTTGGCATTCCTTTATCTTTTAGATAATGCAGGATTGAGCGGATAGGAGCTTTACCAGATCCTCCAGCGATACAAATCATATCTCGATTTGAGTCTTCTTGAAGATAAAAATCACCATATGGACCAGTCACGATAACTTTATCGCCAACTTCAAGGGCTTTATGGACAAATGTAGTAGCTTTTCCTTTAGGGACCATTCTAATAATTAATTCTATTTGATGAGTTATTTTTGGGTTTGATGCAATTGAATACGCCCTTATAACATCAATACCTGGTACTTTTAATTGAGCATATTGCCCAGGTTTAAAAGACATAGTATCTGGTTCAAGAAACTTAAATTGTACGAGTTTTATGTCATAAGTTAAATCTTCGATATTGATAACTTCTGAAGTGTATTCTTTCGCAAATAACATTGATTCTGGAATAGAAATTTTAATATCATCTTGAACTTTAACTTGACAAGAAAGCCTAACATTATTCTTTTTCTCTTGTTCTGAAAGAAAGGGTTCTTCCATCGGCTTGACATCTCCACCGCCTTCGGTTACTGCGACTTTGCAGAAACCACAGGTAGCTTTTCCTCCACAAGCTGAAGGGATAAATATTTTATTTTGTGATAAGAGATTTAGTAAAGTTTCTTCACCTTTTACTGGTATTTCTTTTTTGCCATTGATAGTTATAGTTTTTTCTTTATTTCCTCCAAGGAGTATGGTAGCACCTATTAGCAAGAATGTAATAACTAAGAGGATACCGATAATTATGATTGGGATATAAAAATTAACTTCTAAAAATAAGAGATTATATTTCATCTAAACCCTCCTAAAATATTGATAGGCCAGTAAAGCCGATAAAAGCAAGTGAAAGGATTCCAAGAATGATAAAAACTATTCCCTTCCCGACTAAACCCTTTGGCAAATTACTGTTCTTAGCTATTTTTTGTCTTATTCCTGCTAGTAGGACAATAGCAATCATCCAACCTAAAGCTGAACCAAATGAGAAAGCAGCAGTTTCAGCAAATGAATACTCACGATTAACAAAGAATAGTGATACTGCTAAAACGACACAGTTAACTGTAATCAATGGTAAGAATATCCCGAAACTGTTATAAAGCTTTGGCATAAACTTAGCTAGAAACATCTCTAAAAATTGAACTGTAGCAGCAATAGTTATAATGAAAACTAGTAAGGAAAGTTGAGTGGTACCAGTGCTTTTTAGCAAAGAGTAGATTGGCCAGTTGATGATTCCTGTTAATGTTACAACAAAAACAACTGCAATACCCATACCTTTGGCATTCTTAACATTTGTTGAGATAGCGATCAAAGGACACATTCCTAAAATATATATCAGGGCAATGTTTTGATTGGTTAATGAAGAAATCATTATTTCAATTAAATTTTTCATAAAATCATTCCTTTCTGTCAAAGTGGTTATTTAACTTTAATGTTCTCATGTTGTTGGCTCCGGTGTTTCTGAGAATTTCATCAATTCTCTAATACCCCAAATAAATAATCCTAAAACAAAGAATCCACCTGGTGCCATCGCCATTACTACCCAGTTTTCCCAAGTATCTGGCATAACTTGATAATTTAGGATGGTACCAAAAGCTAAAAGTTCTCGAACTAAAGCAACACTTACAAGAACATATGTATAACCCATCCCACTGGCAAAACCATCAACCAAAGAGTATTTAACAGGATTTTTAACTGCAAAAGCTTCAGCCCTACCCATAACTATACAGTTAGTGATAATCAAACCAACATAAGCGCCTAGAGCTTTCGCGATTATTGGAAAATATGCTTGTAAAAAGGATTGAACAGAAATTACAAATGTTGAGATGATAACCATATAGGTGACCATTCTTACTTTTGGTGGAATGAAATTTCTAATTAAGGAAATAGTCATTGAACTAGCCATAATAACAAACGTAACCCCTAAACCCATCGCAATAGCATTTTCAACTTTATTTGTTACAGCAAGAGCTGAACAAATACCTAAAACAGCTACAACAATAGGATTGTTTCTTGATAAACCATCTTTTGATATATTAAACCATTTTGTGTATTTTAATCTAATAAGTTTCATAATATCGCCCCCTTACTGATTCTGGCTAAGCCAAGCGGCTTTAGCACTTACATAGTTGACGTTAAGAAGAGTCTCAAATCGCTTTGACGTATTTGTAGCCCCAACGATAGCGTCAACTTCATAATCAGTATTATCTGAAGGATCTTTATTAATTTCAATTTGAGGTACCATTTTTTTACCAACAAAAGTACTAAGATACTGTGGTTCAGCAACCACACCACCTAAGCCTGGAGTTTCTTCTTGTTGTAAAACAGAAATCTTCAAAATAGTCTCAAAATCACTCTCTAAGGTAATTATACCTTCTATAGGACCCCAAACTCCATTACCAACAAAACCATAACTGACCGCTCCTGTAGTCTTATCTACATAGAAAGTCCACTCATCGATTACTACTGTATCAACAGAGTTATCAAAGGTTTCATTAATATCTGCTAGAGTATAAGTTACGCTGTAAGCATCTAGGATCGCAGCTTTAATTTCTGCATCTTGATTGTTTTTTATTCTCTCAGCAGTTAAAGCTTCCATGCCTAGTAAGACTAAAGAAGTAATAGCTCCTAGTATTAGAACAAATAGAATCATTCTCAGATTTTGTTTCATTCGGTTACCTCCTCTAAATCAGACTCAACTGTTTTTTCTTTTTTTTCGAAAACATCATCTAATAATGGTGCAATAGCGTTCATAATTATCACTGCGAAGATAATGCCTTCTTGGAAAGTTGCAAAATTTCTAATCAAAAAAGTGAAAAACGCTAATCCGATCCCGTACAAGATTTTCCCGTATGGTTTTAAAGGAGCAGTTACTGGATCAGTCGCAATAAAGAATGCAGCAAATAATAATCCTCCCACAAACAATGATAGCAAAGGATTTGGGAAGTTTTCAGGAGAGAAAACAAAACCAATTCCTGTAAAGATAAACATAGCTAGAAGGTAACTAACTGGAATACGCCAATCAGCAATTTTTAAAACAATAAGAAGGATTCCTAAGACAAGAATACCAATTCTAAATGTTTCACCTATTGACCCTGGTACATTACCAAATAATAAGTCTTTAAATAGGTAATCAAAAGTTCCTCCAGAATTTAATGAAGCTAAAGGAGTAGCTCCAGCGAAACCATCAATACTTGGATGAATCCACTCAGCTGCAGTAATTAACGATGGGAATGATATTGTGACAAATAGCACACCAACTACAGCAGGATTAAAAATATTTTTACCTAATCCTCCAAAAATTGCTTTACCAAAGAAAACACCAAAAATTGAACCAATCGCTACAACCCATAATTCCACTCTAGGTGGCATCATTAAAGCTAATACTAATGGTGAAACCATCCATGATTGATCGAATTCGAGTTTTCTTACTTTAGCAAATAATAGTTCAACAGCTACCGCTCCAACTACTGCAACAGCAGCTATAGCAAAAACATAGATTCCATATAAAAAAGCAGAAATAATTAGTAAAACTAACAAGAAGCCAGTAAAAATAATCAGATTTCTTTTTGTTGGAACTTCTTGTCTAACAGAAATTTCATTTTGTGTCATTTAATCACCACTTTCTTTCTCAATAAACAAAACATTTTTAATGAAATGTTTTTCATAATTATATCATAGAAATATATGTAAAGGTATAACACAAGATAAAAAATCCTATAATTTCACTAAATAAAGCTATAATTTAGCTAATTTTGAACGTGGTATGAACTCTGTTAGATTCGTGATTTTTATAGATAAAAATATATTTTGTATGCATGTAAACGGTTAGATAAAACCGCTAAAAATAGGCTTTTTTATTAACAACCGTTTACATTCAAATGAAAAACGTTTTCATATCTAAATTGATTGACTTAAATAATTTTAGTGGTAATATTATGGTGCATAAGGAAAAAGCTTTATGCAAACCAATATTTATGAGAACTTAGAGTTTTCAAAGTGTTAAAAGAGAAGAGGATGAAGTGTATGAACGAATTTGTACTAGCATTTTATGCAGTAGCTCAAATCAAGAAGAACATGGATGATATGTTTAGCCTTGAAACAAGCAAACCAAAAAAGACAAAGAAAACTAAGAAAACAAAGTAATAAACTCTGCCAAACTTAGTTTTTTGCGTTAGGATGTATTTCACTTTAATTTAGATGATATTTTAGTGATTTTTATAATTTAAATATTGAAGAGTTTTCTTTTTCTTAAGAACTCTTTTTTTTTCGAAAAAAATTGACTGATTCTAGATTTAGTAATACAATAAGTGTAACACTAAAAGAGAAGAGGGATTTTTATGAAGAATCCAGTAGTTAATTTATTAATGGAATCTGGAAAACAAATTAAAATTGAATTGTATCCAAAAGTTGCTCCTAATACTGTAAATAACTTTTTGACTCTTGTCAAAAATAGTTTTTATAATGGGACTATCTTCCATCGAGTTATTGAAAATTTTATGATTCAAGGTGGTGACCCAGAAGGCAGTGGTATGGGTGGACCTGGTTATAGCATTAAAGGTGAGTTTAACAATAACGGGTTTGATAATTCGTTAAAACATACAAGTGGTGTTATTTCAATGGCTAGAGCACAGGATCCTAATTCTGCTGGTTCACAATTTTTTATTATGCATAAAGACGCACCACATCTAGATGGCTTATACGCAGCCTTCGGTAAGGTTATCGAAGGGTTTGAGGAAGTTGACAGAATTGCTAAAGTTTCAACTGATTCTAGAGATAAACCGCTTGTAAAAGAAATAATCAAGGAGATTAACTATAGTCTTAATGATTTCACTCACGTAGAACCAGAAAAAGTATTAGAAAGACATCGCTAAAATTGATTAATATAGGACCATTTACCCTCGATGCAGGGACGATTTTAATAATTATCTTGATAATCGGTTCAATAATTGTATCAATATTCTTAAATGTTTTGGATTTATACGCATATGTAGCTGCAGTAGTATTGTTTGTAATATCTTTCGGCTTTGCATTTTTTGGTAATTGGTTAGTATTTCTTGTTTTATTTATCGCAGGTTTAGTTTTAACTGGGATTTTGTTATTCTTTAGATTTGTTAAAAATCATTAAAAAGGTGTTGACTTAAACTGTCAACACCTTTTATTATCTAACGATTTTTTTGAGTAGACTTTAAAGAATACATTTGCTTTTCAGCAATATCTAATAAATCAAATATGTCTTCTTGGGTATTTTTTCTAATCGCAAAACCACAAGCAAATGTGACTTTAACCTCATCCACCAGATTTGTTTTACCATATTCAATAATTTTCTCTTGAAAATCCTTAATTTCTTTTTCAGAAGTATCATAGAATAGGATAAGAAACTCATCACCACCAAAACGACAGACTAATCCTTTAGGATCACAGATAGTTCGAAGAATCTTACCAACGCTAACAAGAACTTCATCACCTTTTCTGTGACCATATTGATCATTTACTTGTTTGAAATTATTCAAATCAATGAACATTAAACCGACATTTACTGCATTGGTTTTCATAATTTTATTAAATGAGTCATTGATATAAGAACGATTTAGAACTTTTGTTAGTGGGTCATGATGAACTAGATATTGTAATTTTGTTTGTACTACCAAATAGTCATCTTTTTGTTTTTGAAAATGCATTTGTACTAAGGAGACTCCCAGTAATAAACCAACCATGCCGATAATCATATAACCCCAAGGATTAAACCACGGGAATAATGCAACAAATGGGAAAGCAAAGGTAAGAAGAGAGAAAAATAACATAATTAAGCCTGTTGAGATTGAAAATGAGTTCTTGACTGCAAGGAACTTCCTACCAACATGAAAGAGAAAAATAGAGTAGGTCCAATAAGAAAAGACAATACCCCACCCAATCCAATCAGGGAAGATAGCAGATAGCAAGGTTAATAGAATTAGAATTCCTAATGTGACATAAACATTTTGATTCATTTTTTCATTAAGAAAAATTAGACTACCAGAATAAAAATAATAGCTCGATATAATAACTAAAATGAAATATATACCAAAGAGCAAAAGATTTTCATAATAAAAAGCTAAAAACATTATTATGTAATCTAAAGCGATTATAAGCCAAAAATACATCCATTTTTTTAAATATATTTTTTTGTGGAATAGATAAAGATTAAAATTAAATAATCCCATGATAATAGCTCCGGAAAAAAACGAGATTACAATCCATCTTATTGTATCCATTTCAAAATCGAAAGGCATTAGTATACCCCCTTTGGTTTAGTAATATTGATATTATTATAGCATAAAATCGCGTTTTGTTAATACGAATAGAGAAAATAAGCACTTTAAGTTGTTTTAGTAATATTTTTTTTAAAAAATGATATAAATATATGAATATATATTTTATATTTTCTTAAAATATGTTATGATTTTTTCAGATAAATAACTTAAGGAGGATATTTTTGTGGTCACTAAGCGTAGACCAACTATGAAAAACGTTTTTTCTTATGCTGTAGGTGATTTATACGGTGGGGGAGCATTTTTTATAATTGGCGCATTATTCTTGGTTTTTTTAACCGATGTAGCAAAAATCGCACCGGCTTTAGCAGGTACGATTATTTTAGTAGGTAAAATTTGGGATGCAATAACAGATCCAACTATGGGCTATATTTCTGATAATACGAGAAGTAAGCACGGTAGAAGGAGACTATATTTTTTAATCGGAGTCATTCCTATTTTTATTTCATGGGTATTGTTATGGTCATCATTTAATCTCAATAATGATATAGCAAAGTTTATCTATTACCTTTTAGTCTATTTGCTATTTAATACTGTTTTTACTCTGGTAATGGTGCCTTATAATGCCATGCCAGCAGAGATGACTTCAGAGTTTAAAGACCGTTCTAAACTAATAACAATAAGAATGCTTTTCTCTCAAGGGGGTATGTTATTAGGTGCAGTTTTACCTTTAACAATAGTTAATTTCTTTTTATCAAGTCCTAGTACTGGATATTTGGTTATGGCTACAGTTTTTGGATTAATTTTCTCTATTCCTTGGATATTTGTTTTTAAAGGAACTTATGAAGAAGAACACCAATTTGAAGATAAGAAAGAAATAACAGTTGGAAAAATAGCTAATAAGATAAGTAGAGACTTTGGTTCAACATTAAAAAACAAATCTTTAAGAGTCCATACAGCTATGTACATCACAGCTTATGTATCGATGGATATCTTCAATGCACTTTTAATATACTTTATACGTGATTACTTAGGAAAGTATTCTAATTATCAAATGCTTCTAGGGATTGTAGTAATTATTCAAATGTTGAGTTTGTTTGTTGTAATGAAGTTAGTAAATAAATTAGGAAATGCAATGACTTATAGGATACATGCTATAACTTGGATTTGTGCAATCTTTGCTTTGTTTATAATTGGACCAACTGTCCCTATTTGGATAGTACTTCTAATAGGTGCTGTAGTAGGCTTTGGTTTAAGTGGCTGTGTAATGACGCCTTATAATATGCTTGCCTTTGTAATTGATGCTGATCAAATGATTACCACTAAGCGAAGAGAAGGTATTTATGCCGGAATGATGACTTTTTTAAGAAAAATTGCACAGGCTATTGCCTTGTTTTTAGTGGGTTTAGGTTTAGATTTAGTGGGCTATCAAGAGCCGATTAATGACATTGTACAAACACAGAGTCAAAGCACATTACTAGGTATTAGATTGATGTTTTTCATTGGGCCCGTTGTTTTATTAATTATTGGGATAATATCATCATATCTATATAAGATATCACCGAAGAATCATATTGTATTAATGGCAGAGATTGAAAGATTAAAACATGGTGAAAGTAAAGATACTGTTTCACAAAAAAATAAGGAAGTGGTTGAAAGCATTACTGGAATAGCTTATGAAAATCTCTGGGTAGAAGAAGTTTAAGATGGAATTATTAGAAATATCGGGAGGTTTTAAACTTTCATTTAAAGGAAAAGTGCTAATTAAACATACAGCTCTTCTACCAGCAATATTTAGCGGTAAAGATCAGATTGATATTAGCATGAAAAATGGTGATTTCAAGTTTGTTGATCGTACAGTATTTACACCTGTAGAATATGTCGGTATTGAAAATAATATAATTAAATTTTCTGATTTTCAGATAAGCTGTGAACTAGATCAAAACGGAAGATTAGATTTAATTTTTATAAACTTGCAAAAAGCGATGAAAATAAACTTTGAAGCGGAACCAGAAGAAAAAATCTTTGGTATGGGTGAACAGTTTACTGAGTTAGATTTACGAGGTAAAATAGTAAAAAATTGGGTAGAAGAACATATAACAAGAAAGCAAATCTACAGTAAGATTCTTAGATCAGCCTTGCATTTAAAAATGAAGAAATGGAAATATGAAGATTATAGAACTTACTTCATTATGCCAACATATATTTCATCTGATAATTATTTTGTATCAGTTGATACTGATGGGTTTGCCTATTGTGATTTTTCTAAGAAAAACTATCATTCATTATCGTTCTATTCTGAGTTGAAGAAGATTACTATCAGCAAAAAGCAATCGATGTTAGAAATTTCAGCCGATTTGTGTGACTTCAAAGGCAAGATGCCAAAACTACCTGAATGGATATACGATGGGATGATTTTCGCTGTTCAAGGTGGTACTGAAATTGTTAATGAAAAATTAAAAAAATTAGAAGCAGGCGATGTAGCAGTTAATGGAATATGGTCTCAGGATTGGTGTGGAGAACTTTTTACTTTTTTTGGTAAACAAGTTTTTTGGAACTGGGAGGTTGATAAATTGCTATATCCTAATCTCCAAGAAAACATCTTATTATGGGAGAAGAAAGGCGTAAAGTTTTTTGCTTATATAAACCCATATCTCAATGAATTTGGTGAGTTGTTTAAGGAAGCAAATAACCTAGGTTATTTAGTGGAAAGCCCTGAAGGTGGACCTTTTCTAACGAAGGCTACCTCATTCAATTTTGGAATAATCGATTTAACAAATATAAATGCTTATAACTGGTTTAAACAACTAATAAAAACCAATTATCTGAGTTTAGGTATTAAAGGTTGGATGGCTGATTTTGGTGAGTATTTACCAAGTGATTGTAAATTAAAAAATGGCAACCCTAAAGATTTACATAATGTTTGGCCTGATCTTTGGGCAAAGTTAAACCGAGAAGTGATTGAAGAGATGAATCTAATTTCTCAAGCGGTTTTCTTTAACCGAGCTGGATATAAGGATAATACTAAGTATACAACCTTAATTTGGAATGGTGATCAGCATGTTGATTTTTCCGATGATTTTGGGATGGCATCAGCCTTAAGAGCAGCCTTATCACTTTCAATGAGTGGTGTAGGTTTTTCCCATTCAGATGTCGGTGGTTATACTACAGTGCCAACCATTAGTAGAACTAAAGAACTATACATTAGATGGTTGGAAATGTGTGCCTTCACACCAGTAATGCGTTCTCATGAAGGAAACAAACCTTGGAAGAATGTGCAATTTGATTACGATTTTGATACTATTGAATTAACAGCTAAATTTACTAATATTCACAAAAAATTAAAACCATATTTTCTAGATGTTGAAAATCAGTATCATTCAAAGGGATACCCAATGATTAGACCTCTGTTCTTTCACTATGATATTTATACAGACGCTGCCTTTCTTTTAGGACAAGACTTACTTGTATATCCTGTAATTAATAAAGGATGTTGTGAGATGAAAGTAGAAATACCATCTAATGGCTGGATTCATCTTTTCTCCAAAAAAACATATGATAAAGGTATGCATCAAGTTAAATGCCCTCTAGGTGAACCAGCTGTTTTTTATAAGAAAGAATCTCAGTTTAGCAGTGTTTTTAAGACAATTTAAAAGAAAAAACAGTTCAGAAATATTTGAACTGTTTTATTTTAGCTTACCAGGAAAATAATCATTCATCTCTTCTTTATTTATTAAAGCTTGAAAATAATAGCTTGAGACGGTATGACTTTGACCAAAGTCAATTAATCGATTATATTTGTCGTATATTTGATTGGTAGATTGAATGCTAGCAGCATTCTTTCTCTCATTCAAAATCTTAGCAATAAAAGCTGGGAGATTAACTGACTTAATTGTTCTTTTTGAAACTTGAGCTTTTAAACCGTAATGTTCGTTGATATAAGCATCAAGTGGCTCAAATCCTTGAAAATCATCATCAATATTCTTAAAGATATACAAAGGTAAATAGTTCTCAAGTAGCATAATTGGTTGATTATCACCTAAATATAGTCGATTTATGTAGAAATACCGATTGTCTTCTTCTAGATTGAATCCCATTTCTTTGATTTTGTCATTTGATAATTTAACAACCTTCTTTTCAATACATTTAATCGAAGGAGATAATCCCAAAGCAATAATCGCATCATATACAGCAACATTTCGATCAAAGAAATAATTTGTTAATTCAAAATAGGTTACGATAAAATCATTATCGCCTTCTTTTTTAATATATCTTTCATCAGCGAGATTATCATAGGCGATAGAAACATGTTTTTCTTCAATATTTAAGTGTTCTGCTAATTCTTTAACGCTAGGTAACTTAGTTTGATAATAAAAAGTTTGATCTAAGATTAATGATTTAATATTCTCTTTAAGTTGATTACCGTAATCAACTCTTGAGCGGCGATCGATGGTAATTAAGTCTAACAAATTAGATTGCATGAACGATCACCTCGAATTCTGAGAACTCTCCAGGGAAGTAACTACAAACATAGCCAATTACTCTATCTTCGATATCAATGATTAATGTTCTAACAAAACATATTGCATCATCCGGCTCAATATTTAACAATAATGCTTCAGCTGAAGAGGCGTTTATAGCACTATACGTACTATGAAAATGTTTGATTTTATAGTCGTTAACTCTCTCAATAAAGTCGAAAACTCCCTTATATTGTTCATGAATATTACGGAAATTAGAAAAATATTTTTTAGGAAAAAATACTTTTTCTAACATGACAGGATTATTTTGTTTTTTGATAACTGAATCTACTTGATAGCATCTTTCTCCAATTTTTAGTTTTAATGCTCGATAAGTGCTATAGTCTTTAGTCAACTTGTTTAAGAGAATAACTTTGTAGGTATAATCGTTGGAATTGTGATTAGGGACTTCTAACTCATAAAAAGCATGTAGTGCAGTTTTATAAGTGTTTCTATTTGTAACAAAAGTACCTTTTCCTTTAATTCTCTTGATTAGACCATCTTGAATTAGTTTTTCATAAGCCATTTTTACAGCTGTATTACTGATCTGATATGTCTCACAAATTTCTTTTTCAGTTGGTAAACGATCATTATATTTTAGTAGACCTTGATTAATTGCTTCTGATATTGAAGAAGCAATTTGTTTGTATATTGAAGTGGTCACTAATTTATTTATATGAATATAATCCATACTTTACCTCCTAAAATGAATTTCACTTAATTATATACTATATTTAAGAAAAAGACAATAATACTAAAATGAAGAAGTCATAAAATATGTTTGTCTAAGTTTATTTTTTCGAAACGTTTAATTGTTCCAAAAATTTTCCAACAAGTCTAGGTCTTTCTGCAACTAAAGCACCAGCTCCAGTCAGAGCTTTAATTTTATCTTCTACTGAACCCTTACCGCCAGAGATAATTGCCCCAGCGTGACCCATTTTTTGACCTTTTGGAGCAGTTCTTCCACCTAGGAAAGCAACCAAAGGCTTGGTAAGGATTCCTGAGTTTATTGCTTCAGCAACTTCCTCTTCCATAGTGCCTCCAAGTTCGCCAATTATTACTATTGCTTCAGTTTCTGGGTCGTTTTCATAGAGAGGTAAGAACTCAGCAAATCTTGTGCCAGGCACAGGATCGCCACCAACACCAATTAAGGTAGAAACACCATATCCAGCTTCAACAATCATCGCAGTTACTTCATTAGTTAAAGAACCACTTCTAGTCATTACCCCGATGTTCCCTTTTTTGTAAACTCTTTTAATCCAGTGAGGAAAACTGCCCATCATTGCTAACTCAGGCGAAATTACACCTGAAGTATTACCGCCAACAACCATAGCACCGTGTTCTTTAGCAGCCTGTCGAATTAAGACGGTCTCATGTAAAGGTATACCATCAGCGATAGTTACGATTTTCTTTATTCCTGCATCTAAAGCTTCCATAACAGCGTCTAATGTTAGTTTTGGGGGAACGAATAACATTGAAGCATCAATTTTATGAAACTCTAAAGCTTCTTTAAGTGAATTGTATACAGGTAAACCTTCAACCTCTTGACCTGATTTTCCTGGGGTTACTCCACAAACGACATTAGTTCCTAGGTCAATCATATGTTTTGTCCAAAAACTACCTTCTTTTCCTGTTATACCTTGGACGCAAACTTTAGTTGTTTGATCAATAAATATACTCATTATTTGCCTCCTTTAGCTAAGTTTACAGCTGTTCTAACAGCGATTTCAGTATCAAAGATTGGTTCTAAACCAGCGGTTTTTAGGATTTCTATTGCTTCTTTCTCATTGGTACCTCTAATACAAGTGACAATTGGTCGGTCTGGTTTTAAACGGTTAATTGCATCAACAATGCCTTCAGCCATAACATCAGCTCTAGCTATTGTACCAAAAGTAACAATTAAGATTACTTTAGAAGGGACTTTTAAACAAATTTCCATCGCTTTAACAGCTTTTTTATAGTTTGGACCACCGAACTCAAGATAATTAGCAATAGTACCACCTTCATAATGAATTAAATCATAAACAGTAGTAGTAAGTCCCGCACCAGCACACATTAAACCGATTTCGCCATCAAACTGAATAAACGGAATTCCTTCTTGAGCTGCTTCAAATTCTGCTTCTGTAGTATATTCATGTTCAGATTTTTCAAAGGCTGTTTGTCTAAACATTGAATTATCATCAATCATTAATTTACCATCACCAGCAATTACATCTTGGTTTTTTGAGATAAATAAAGGATTAATCTCGATTAATTCTGCGTCATATTTACGGAATAAATTATAAAGACTTAAAAAGGTTTTTATTAATTTCTTAGTGATGTCTTTTGATTGATTTAATGAGTATGCAACTCTCGAAGCTTGAAAAGGCATTAAACCGTAGCGAAGATCGATCGGTTCTTTGATTATTTTTTCAGGATTAGTTACAGCTAAGGTTTCAATATCAATTCCACCTTCTTGGCTTACAATTAATAAACCTTTTGCGGAAGCAGGGTCAACTGTTACTGAGACATAGATTTCTGTTTCAATATCAATGGCTTCTTCAATTAAAATCTTGCTTATTTTTGGAGTATGATTAAAAAGTCTTTCTACTTCACTGATAGCTTTTTCTTTTGTTTTTACAAAAACAACTAAACCGGCTTTACCACGACCACCACTTAAAACTTGTGATTTAATAACACAAGGAAGTTTAACTTCTGATAAAGCAAAATCTAATTCAGAAATTTCTGAAATTAGCATGCTTTTTGGTACTTTTATACTTGCTTCTTTAAAAACTTCTTTTGCTTGATATTCAAATAGTTTCATTGCTAACTCCTAATGTTTCTTGAGGTATTGGCCAAAGATTTCATCATCTGTTGGTTTACTAGGTTCAAGATACTCGCTTAACCAGGTTACATTTAAAAAGTGCTTATAATTAATATTCTCAGTAGTAATATTACCACCCCAAGTTCCACAACCTAAAGAAACAGTAGAAGGCATTCCGTTGAAGAAAGCACCACCATTTGCAGCAGCTTGTGGTTGATTAACCATAATCCTACTTGATTTCATATTCATGCCTAGATAACTTATGTATTCTTGATTAAAGGTGTGGATACCACAAGAATGTCCTGTTCCATAATTATCTGTTAATCTTTCAAGAATTTGGTAACCTTCTTTAAAATTAGTATATTTAAAGATAGTTAAGACTGGCGATAGTTTTTCTTGTGAGAAGAAGTCTTCTTCAATATTTTCTGATCCTTCCACTAATAGTACCTTAGTGTTTTCAGGAATATTTAAACCAGCGTCTAAAGCTATTTTTTTAGCTGATTGAGCAACTATTTTCGGGTTAATTGAACGATAACCTTTCATGTTTAAAGGCCACATATATTGACCTAACTGGTCTCTTTCATCACCTTTTACTAAATAGCTACCTAGACTAACTAACTCACTTACTAATTTTTCATACAACGATTCATGGATAATGATTGAATTTTCACTTGAACATGAAGTAGCATTATCAAAAGATTTACTTGAAAAGATTTTTTTAGCTGCATCTATATAATCTGCATCTTCTGCGACTATTTGAACAGAGTTTCCAGGACCAACACCGTAAGCAGGTGTTCCTGAAGAATAAGCGGCTTTAACCATTGCTCCCCCACCTGTAGCTAAGACAACATCAACTTGTTTCATTAGTTCATTAGTTAGCTCAATTGATGGTTCTTCAATGATCTGAATTAAATCAAGGGGTGCACCGACTTTTTCAAGTCCAGCTCTCATGAAATCAACAGCCATTTTTGAAGCTATTTTTGCCCGAGGATGAGGAGCGAAGATTACAGCATTTCGACCCTTCAAAATAGTAACGGCATTCGAAGCAGGAGTAGCTGTTGGGTTAGTAACTGGCGTTAGAGCTCCAACAACACCAACTGGTTTAGCATATTTTTTAATCTTTTTTACTTCAACTATTTCGATTAAACCAACTGATTTAGCTCCAACAATATCTTTTAAAACACCTAAAACTTTATTTTTGTGTTTAAGAATTTTGTCCTGAACATTACCCATCTTTGTTTCTTCAACAGCTTGATTAGCTAATAGTTTGATGTTTTCATCATTGTATACTTCCCAACCGATAGCTATACATACTTGATCAATTTGCTCTTGACTATAATTAGCAACTAAGCTTTGTGCAGCTCTTGCTTTTTCAATATATTTTGCAATTATTTGTTTGCTTTCTTCCATAATTTCCTCCTTTTTTAGCCTAAATATCCTAGACTTAAAACTAAACCTAGGAATATAGCTATAAATAATAATGATGCAAATGCAACTATAAAAAGATTTTTAAATAACACTTTTTTGTCAATTGATTCTGGTGAACTTGCCATCGCTAAAGCCCCCATGGTTGAGAATGGACTCATAGTAACTATATGGGAAGCAACAGCAATTGTAATTGTTAAAGCAACAGGAGATACGACTTGCCCTAGTTCATTTGATAGACTAACAGTAGTCGGGATTAAGGTTGGCATTACTACTCCAACCGCAGAACTGAAAATTGACATAACTCCTGATAATATTGCCATAATAGGAATGGCTGTGTTTTTATTCATTAAACTAGCTAAAAAATTTGTTAATAAAGTAACCCCACCTAATTCATTAATTACACTGATTAGAACAGCAGTACCACAGATTAAAAGAATTGTTGACCAAGGAACATGCTTAATTGCCTCATCTTGGCTTGCAACATTAAAGATTAGCAGTACAGCAGATAAGGCAAAGGCAGCAAAACCGACATTTACTTCGCCAACAATAACCCAAATTACTAGAACTAATATTGATGATAGAGTTATAATTTGTTTTTTATCGAATTTTGATGCTTTGGAGATTTCTATCCTTTCTCCACGATATTTTAATCCGCCTAAAACTAAAAACACTAAACCTGAAAAAATGGTCATAGAGATTACATTCATAATATAAATTTTAAAGTTTAAATCACCAACACCACTTGTTTCTGCTAATTCTAAAGCAACAATTCCATTTGGTGCCAATGGTGATAAACCTCCAGCAATTGACCCTAAGATGATTAGAACGCTCATCATTAGCACCGATATTTTGGTTTTATAAGCAATTACTAAACCGATTGGCAATAATAAAGCACTTGTTGAGATGTTTCCTGGTCCAACAGAAGCGATTATTACTGATAAAAAATAGAAAATAATTGGGATTAAGACTTTTCTACCCTTGCTTTGATATATGATGGTTTTTGAAATCTTTTCTAAAGTGCCGTTTAATTTAGCAATGCTAAATAATAAAGTTATTCCAAAAGTAGTAAAGAATAGTTTTATTGGCCAATAACTGATAATAGTATTAATAGGAATTCCTCCTAAGTAATACCCAATAATCAAAGAAAAGAACAAGGCGATTAATCCTACGTTGATATTCTTCCAAAAACCAATTATTATTGCGAGAACCAAAGAGAGTAAAGAGATGATAGCTATCATAGTAATTCTCCTTTGGTTGTTTTATTTGTGAAAACTATTTACTTCAATTTCTCTGACTTTAATTTTTGCTTTTTCTAAATTTCTTGCACGCCAATCCTCAAGGTTTTGCGTAAATTCAGTGTTTAAGAAGGCTTTTGCCATTTCTACACCCATGATTGGCGCAATAATCCAACCGCCCATACATAAAATATTTGCATCATTGATAGCTCTTGCTTTTTCAGCAGCATAAACAGATTCGCAAGCCGCGCCATAAATACCTTCATGTTTGTTAGCGACAATAGACATTCCCATTCCTGTTCCACAAATCAAAATTCCTTTTGGGAATTCTTTATTTTGAATAAGTTTAGCACCTTTTTCAGCTACTTCGAAAAAAGGAAATGCTTTTTCTACATCTGTTGTGCCAATATCTGTAACATCAAATTCATTTTCTAGTAAATAAGCTTTAACAGCTTCTTTTAATTCAAAACCAGATTTGTCTGATCCAATAAATATTTTTTTCATATCAAGCTCCTATCTATTATTTTTTCGGTTTACTGCTTTTATAGCAGCTTCTGCGATGTTTTTGGCTTTTAGTTCGAATTTTTCCATCAAGAAATCAGCTTTTCCAACTTCACCGAAATGATCTTTTGTGCCGATTCTTTCTAAAATTGTTGGATAATTTTCACTCAGTACTTCAGCAACAGCACTTCCTAAACCATTAATGATGTTATGGTTTTCTGCAGTAACGATAGCGTTGGTTTTTTTGGCGGCTTCGATAATTGCTTCTTTATCAATAGGTTTAACTGAGTGAATATTGATGACACTAGCAGATATACCACTTTTAGCAAGAAGTTCTCTGGCATCTAGAGCTTCTTGTACCATAATTCCAGTTGCAATGATGGTTACATCAATTCCTGTCTTAATGGTTGTTGCTTTACCTAGTGTGAACTCTTGATTTGCTTCAAATATTGGTGAAAAAGATTTTCTTAATAATCTAATATAAACTGGGCCATTGTGTTCAGCTATTTGTGGGAACAAGGCTGCAAGTTGGACACCATCTACTGGTTCAACTATTGTCATTGTTGGAATGTTTCTCATTATACCAACATCCTCTAATGACATATGTGTACCACCATTTAATTCTGCCATAACTCCAGGGTCTGAACCCACCATTTTAACATTTAATTGTGAATAAGCTACTGACAATGTTACTTGGTCAAAAACTCTTCTTGTAGCAAAAGGAGTAAACGTGTGAGTGAAAGGTAGTTTACCCATATTTGCTAAGCCGGCAGCCACACCAATCATATTAGCTTCAGCTACACCGACATTAATAGTTCTGTTAGGAAATCTTTCATAGAACTTAGTAGTGCCCAAAGCCTTCATTAAGTCAGCTTCAACTATTACTACATTTGGGTTCTTTTCGGCGTAATCTATCAATAATTCAACGTAAATATCTCTCATATTTTGGTTAAATAAATCCATAATTATTTTCCTAGCCTTTCTATAGCTTGCTCAGCCATTTCTTTGGTAACAGGCATATTATGTGAACCTACTTGTCCTTCACAGAACTCTGCACCTTTACCTTTGATTGTATTTAAAATTATCATTGATGGTTGACCTTTAACTTTCTTAGCTTCAATAATTGCATCTCTTATAGCTAAGACATCATGACCATCGATGACCTGTACATGCCATTTAAATGCTTCCCATTTTTTATCTAATGGTGAAATTGCGTTAATATCGCAGACTTCTCCATCTATTTGCATTTTATTGTTGTCGGTAAAAGCAATCAAGTGATCAAGTTTTCTTGATCCAGCAAACATAGCTGCTTCCCATATTTGACCTTCTTGGCTTTCACCATCGCCAATAATAGCATACAGATAATTTTTAGAATTATCTAATTGAATAGCAGTAGCCATTCCCACTGCTGCAGAAAAACCTTGACCTAAAGAACCAGTTGTCATATCGACACCAATCGTTTTGTTTTTATCTGTATGACTTGGTAGATTGGTATTAGGTTGATTTAGAGTTTTTAATAGATCCATTGGAAAATATCCTTTTAGTGCTAAAGCAGCATAAACTGCTGGACCACCATGACCTTTAGATAAAACAAAACGATCTCTTGTAGGTAAACTAGGGTTTTTTGGATCAATATTCATTTGATCAAAGTAAAGCACTGCTAGGCAATCAGCTATTGATAGACTTCCACCAACATGACCTATTCCTAAAGTAGCGATACAATCGATAGTATGTTTTCTTATTTCTTTTGCTTTTGCTTCTAAAAATGTTCGATTATTCATCTTATTTTTTCTCCTCATATGTACATATTTCAATGTTTAACATTTTTGCTAATAACTTTAATTCTTCAGTTACATCATCGTATAAAACGGCAAAATGTGGTTCCCAACCATCAATTACCATTGTAGTGATTAATTCTTTTACTGTTTGGTTTACTTTAACAACCATTGAAGTGCCAGAAAATTGCTTTGGTTTATCAAGGATTTCTCCTGGGATAATAAAAAACCTAAATGTTCCATCGGGTTTTCTACCAACTCGGAAAACACTAGCTTTTCTGCTAGGTTTTAAACCAAACTCCATAGTTGGGCCAATCTTTCGATTTGGATGGACCCCGGTTAATGCCCCAGTTTTAGGGTGAGCTAGTGAGCAAGCGCTTGTTCCGCAATGCCAGAAAGTAATGGTATTTTCATTTTCGTCAATTGACACTGGATCACCAAAATAAGCTGGTTGCTTTGATAATTGTTGACCGATGTACATGGTAAGTGCTCCGTAAGCATCAGCTTCACAAGCCGCAGCGATAGAATCATCATTTAACATACCTAAAACACCACATACTGGAGTCCCGTAGTCAGTGAAGAAATCTGGCCAACATCTTGAGGCGATTGCTTTTATATTGTTTTCTTCAATATACTTCTTATAAATGTGATAGAGTTTATAGAAATCCTGACGATTTTTATCAAGAGTATCTTCTATACTTTTCATCCGCTTATCTGCGATATCTTTTGCTGTTTTTGCTTCATTAATCTCGAGTTTTCTCGCCATTTGCGTTAGTTCTCTTGATTCAATAGTTAGTAAATTAACACCAAAGTACTTGGCCATTTCTAAATCCAAAGCTCTACCAAAACCAAAACCCTGTGGTGTGTGACCAATCATTAATAGGTTCATATCTTTCATAGAAGACTTAACTTTAGCAGCATTGATAACTTGCGTAAGATAAGTTTTTACAGTAGCTTCGCTAGGAGAACCAAAGAGATACAATAAGTTATCATCTCTTAGATTCTTAAAAGCATTACCTGCTGAAAAAGCACCTGTCAATGAGTTAAGGCGTAGTCTGCCTCCGTCTATCACAGGTTCCCTAAGTGTCCAAAGCAATGTTGGTACGGCAAACTTTTTAAAAATCTCTGTCCCATAAACTGCATTTGCAAAAGTAATGTTTTGGACTATCACTAATTGCGGATTTCTATCCGAGATATAACTCTGTAAGTCACTTAATGATAATAACATTTTGTTGGGAACGATAGCGTCAGAATCAATTGAGTGGATTAGACTAATAGATTCCTCAAAGATTTTTTGCGCAGATTCCAGGTGAAATGTTG
>NPID01002402.1_pt2 | contig 26282 bp, 24 predicted proteins | sample 8637491 | NCBI WGS metagenome assembly NPID01 (sample SAMN07420843, study PRJNA396082) | bioreactor metagenome | isolation source: sample BA6 brine-fed electro-methanogenic bioreactor BA | place: Japan: Kochi | collected 2016-06-14 | reverse complement strand
CTGGTCCTGCAGGGGGTTCCCGCTCTCCCTGAGGTACTCCAGTGCTTCGTAGAGCTCCGGAAGGATGTCCTTCCTGTGGGTGAGGTCCGCCCTGATCAGGTCGGCCAGGGCTTCAGGGCCTATTTTATACGCATACCTCAACTTCAGTAGAAGCTCGATCTTCACCGGGCGGGTGTCCGCAGGCCGTCTGAGCCATGTTGCCAGCACCTCCCTTCCCGGATCGGTAAGGGCATAGGATATCCTTTTCCTGCCGGTGGACTCGCTCAGGGCGGTGCGAACGAGCCCTATCCCGGTGAGCAGCTTAAGGTTCGGGTATATGCTCCCGAAGGAATCCCGCCAGAAGTGCATCTCCCCTGAATCAAGGGTCTTCTTGATATCGTAACCGGTCATGGGTTTTTCGCTGAGAACGGCCATGAGAGCCAGTGCGGAGAGCCTCAGTTTCTCAGCGTAGTCCTCCGGGGAACCCCCTGAAGTGAGCCTGGGCTGGGGCATTACTTCCCTTCGTCGCTGAGATGGATGGCAAAGGTGCAACGGTGGCCCCCGGCGGCAAGGGTCTCCACGATCTCGACCCGCACCGGCCTTCCGAGTATCCCCTCCCAGATGTGCCGGTAGAATCCGGCTCCACATTCGCAGAACCTTTCCGGAACAGGAAGGTCCTGGGATAAGGCTCCACTTACCTGGGCACAATGGCAGTAGAGCTTTCTTCTCTGGTCGGGTTCATTCTCCAGGAAGTATTTTCTCAGATTGCCGCTCCTGGGGATCTTTGTCACCGTTATCGTGTTTCCGCTGAGCGTTCCTGGAAGCCCCCAGCTGGAATCCAGGATGCCCCGGATGATTTCCCCGTCCAGCTGCATTCCAACGGAAAGGGCGTTCATGAACTGATCCCGAAGCTCATCCATGGCTTCGGTGACAGATCCGTTCCGAAGATAGGCCTCTCTGGCCCGGGCGACCTTTTCTGCGGGATAGCTGCAGCTGCATGCATGCATGACTTCGGTGAACTCCTCCTGAGAAAGGTGGTCAGCAAGGAAAGCCATAATCTCCTCTAGGGCTTCTGCCCCCTCCAGATCATTGTCCTTAAGCAGTGTTTCCCGGGTTTCCCCTGGCAGTTCATCGAGCAGTCTTAATATCCAGCTGGAAATCGGCATCATAACCTCCCGGGAGAATATAGTCCCATCCCGCCGGTTCGTCGGGTTGGGTATAATCATGGAAGGAGGTGATCATGGCGAAGGGTCTTTACATAGCCGGGGCGGGGAAGGACGCCGGGAAGACCACCCTTTCCCTCGGGCTCATTCACAGTTTCAGAGGCAAGCTTCCAGAAGGGGTGGCGTTCACGAAACCCCTTGGGCAGAAAACCACCCTGGTGGAGGGTGAGCAGGTGGGTCAGGACTCCTGGTTCGTGGACAGGGCCCTGGGAATGGGTCTTTCACTTGAGAAGTCCGCACCCTTCGCTGCGTCCTCCGGAGCCGCAGCCAGGTACATAGAGACCGGCGAACCATCGGACCTGGCCGGCCGTGTCCGCAGGGCTTACAGGGCTCTGGGGCGCCGCGGCAGGATGGTCCTTGTGGAGGGAACCGGCCACCCGGGTGTGGGCTCCGTGTTCGATATGTCCAACGCCAGGGTCGCCAAGCTCCTGGGCACTCCGGTCCTTCTGGTCCTTGACGGAGGAGTGGGTTCCACGGTGGACAGGTTCAATCTCTGCGCCTCCATGTTCCATCACTACGATGTCCCCATCCTTGGCGTGGTGATCAACAGGATAATACCGGCCAAGATGGAACAGGTGAAGAAGCTGCTGGGGAAGTGGTTCCAGGAGAGGAATATTCCTGTTTTCGGGTACATCCCCTACGAAGACAGCATATCAAGGCCCTCCCTGGGTGTGATAAGAAGGACACTGGGCGCTGAACCGGTGGTGGACCTCTCCGGTGCGATCGAGGGAGTCTCAGGTTTCCTCACCGCATTCGGCTCATCGGAGGAGGTTCTCAGGCAGGTTGGCAGGGAACCTGGCAGGTCCGTTCTGGTGGATCTGTCCCGGCCTGAAGTGCTGGACGCCCTGCTGGTAGCTTCGGTGTCCGGGGCGAAGGGACCCGGTGCGGTGATAGTGTGCGGAGGCGAACCGGACCCCAGACACAGGGAGGCCTTCAGGGCCACCGGCATTCCCCTTTTCGCCACTGAGAGCGGGTTGGAGGCATCCTCGGACAGGCTTTCCAGGAGGATATTCAAGGTGGAGCCCCACGAGGGGGAGAAAATAAGGACCATCGTGAAGCTCATAGATGACCATGTGGACACCGACGGAATAATCTCCGCGCTCACCGGCGAGAGCCAGGATGAACGGGAGAATGCCCCGGGAAGGTTCCGGCGCTTCATCAGGAAGGTGTTTCACCGCTGAGATGTTATCATACCCGTTAAGGATGGAATAGTCCCCGGTCGGTCCCGGAAGTATATTGCCACCATGTTTGATGTTTTCAGGAACTCCAGATTCAGCCTGTATCTCGTTGGAGGTTCGGTGAGGGACTCCCTTCTGGGCCTTGAGCCCGGGGATACCGATTACGCAACCAACGGCGAGCCGGGCGACGTTATCGATTTCCTCACAGAAAATGGCGTTAAGGTCATTCCCACCGGTATACCATTCGGAACGGTCACCGCCATTCATCCCGTTACTCACGAGAAGGCGGAGATCACCACCTTCCGGAGCTCCGAGATCTACAGAAGGGGTTCGAGGNNCGAGGAACCCGATGGTCCGGTTCGGCAAGACCATAGAGGAGGACCTCGGCCGGCGGGACTTCACCATAAACGCCATGGCCATGGATGCCGACGGCGGGCTGATCGACCCCTTCGGGGGCAGGAAGGCGCTGGAGGACAGGCTGATAGACACTCCCAGCGACCCGTTCTCGTCGTTCTCCGACGATCCTCTGAGGATACTCAGGGCTTACCGGTTCGCCGCGAAACTGGGTTTCAGGATAGCGGACAGGGTCCGCAGGGCGGCGAGGGATCTCTCCGGAGAACTGACCTCGGTTTCCGCTGAAAGGCAGTACAAGGAACTAACCGGTCTCCTGGCCGCATTCGACGGAACAGGGGTGTCCGCATCGCTTCACATGATGAAGCAGGACGGAGTTCTCATGAAGGTTGTCCCCGAGGTGGAGAACCTCTTCGTGATAGACGGCCTTCGCCAGGGGAAGCATCACCACCTTGACGCATGGCAACACACGCTGAAAGTGGTCTCAGAAGTGCCTCCTGTGGCCGATCTTCGTTGGGCGGCACTGCTTCACGACGCCGGCAAGGGCCTGGTGAGGACCACCGATGCCGAAGGTGAACCCCACTTCTACGGCCACGAGACCCGTGGCGAATCCCTGGCCGGTTCCGTTGCTGACCGCCTCAGGTTCTCCAGGGCTCAGAAACGGGCGGTTGCCCTTCTGGTCAAGAACCACATGAGACCGGTCCTCTATTCCTCTAAATGGAGCAACAGCGCCGTCAGAAGGCTGATGAGGGACGCCGGTGATCAGCTGGAGAACCTCCTTCTGCTGGGGGAGGCCGACATAAGGGCCCATGATCCCGAGTACGCCGAGGAAGGGATGGCGCGCATCAACGAACTCCGCGCCAGGATAGCCTCACAGGACACAGGGAGGATAATACCCGAGGAGATGGGGCACAGGCTTTCCGCCCTGGGTTTCGAAGGGCCGGTTATAGGAAGGATCCTGAGCATGCTGGAGGACATGGCCGCAGATGGCATTCTCCCCGCTGACCCCACCGTTGACCAGTGCTTTTCAGCCCTCTGGGACCATCAGCTCACGGAAGCCGACTCATTATCAGACTCAGACTCCGACCCTGACTGACCCACCCTGGAGCAGACCCTATCCATGATCCTGTCCGGCAGCCTTCTTGACACCAGCAGAAGCAGGAACATCACCGCCCAGGAATAGAGTACCCTTCCAGGGAGCGCCGCCACCGCCCATACCCCCAGGGAGCCCACCAGCATGGTGTCCTCGATAACCGCGTGGCAGATGCTCATGAAAGAGACCGAGGCCAGTATCTGTCTGGGTGGTATGCTGCCCTTCCTGGCCTCGCTTATTATCATGCCCCCTCCATATGAGATCCCCAGTATCAGACCGATAACGGTTATGGTGGAGGCTTCGTCGCCTATTCCCATGGGGGAGAACACCGGACGGAGGATCCTTTTCAGAAGTGCCATGAAGCCCATCCGCTCCAGCAGATCCATCATTGCCAGGACGACCAGGATTACAATGAATATGGTGCCCATGCTCCTGAGGGTCCCTTTGAGCCAATCGATCAGTCCCGCTCCCTGCTCAGCGGCGCTCCAGAGCACAACGGGCTCTCCCTGAAGGATGCCGGCCGCCTGGAACAGACTGGACAGAAGGATCCCGAACCCCAGGCCGGTGAGGAAGCGGAAGGGAATGAGGAACCAGGGTTTCACCCCTGACCTGGCGGCAACGGTTATCTCCACGGGAAGGGAGTGGGAAATCAGCAGCATGCAACCCAGGGTGGTGACCTGGGCGGTGTTGAGACCCAGAGGGTTCACCATTCCCGCCGTCACCGCAAGGCCTCCGTACATGTTGGAGAGCATTCCCGTAGCCCATGCCAGCCCAGCTTCCCCGGGAAGACCGGCCAGCCTCATCACAGGGGCCAGGAAACCGGCTATTGGCTGGAAGATGCCCAGGACCTCCAGGGCCTTCACCGCCACAAGGGCGGGGATCATTACCTTGAAAAGCTCCAGGCACACCCCTGCTGTTCTTCTGAGCATGGCCGCCAGCCATCGAAATATGTCGTTCAGCATAGCCGCTATTATAATGCGGGGTCACCGAAACACCCTTCGGGAGCATCATGGACAGGAAGATTAGCGACAGGTTCAGCGATGGAGTTGCCCAGGAGGCCCTTGCCCGGTTCGGCGGTGAGGATTGCAGGGAACTGGGCGGTTTCNNCCATTCCCTGAGGAGGACCGGCGGGATGATACTGGGAGAGGCCATGTGGCTCAGGTATCTTGCCGAAAACGGGGTGCCGGTGGCTGAAGCGGTGGTGTCAGCTGCGGGAAAGCTGGTGGAGGAGATACCCGACGGCGCCGGAGGGTCGTTCCTCGCAACGGCATTCAGGTTCATTCACGGAGTAACACCCTGGCAGTACGGGTGGAACCGGGAGCTCTTCGTGAAATACGGAGCACTGATGGGCAGAATGCACCGCTTGACCAGGGGCTACGACCCTGAGAGAATGCTCAGACCCCACTGGAGCGACCCTTCCCTGGGAGGGGAGATCAGAAAGATGATACCCCCCGGTCAGGATGGAGTGCTGGCAAGGCATGACCAGCTGATGGAACGCACCGGTGCCCTGCCGGTTTCCCTGGACTCCTACGGGCTTGTCCATTACGACGCCCACGGGGGGAACATGCTGGTTACCGCCGACGGGAACATAGTCCTCTTCGATTTCGACGACTGCTGCCGCAGCTGGTTCGCGGCGGACATTGCCATAGCCCTGTTCTATGCCGCTGTGAACCGCCCCGACCAGGAAGCAGCCGCTGATGATTTCCTGGTGCCATTCCTCTCCGGTTATTCCACCGAGAACGCGCTTTCACCCCGCTGGCTGGCCACCATACCCCTGTTCCTCTCAATACGGGAGCTGGACCTTTACGCGGTTATCCACAGAAGCATGAACCTGAACGACCTGGATCCATGGTGTGCCGCTTTCATGAAGGACCGAAGGGGGAGGATCGAGGCTGGAGAGCCCTTCCTCGATCTGGATTTCAGCGGCTACACCAGGTACATCCAGCGGTGAAACCCCTGTTCGTGGACATTCAGGCGGTGGGTTCCCCGGGATCCGGGTTCCCTCTGGAAATAGCCTGGAAGGTCCCCGGAGGATGCGTTCACAGCTTTTTCTTCAGGGGTGCCGGGGAGATACCCTCCAGGGTCAGGGAGATGACCGGCATCACCCCAGGGGATCTCGCAGGCCACCGTTCCCTTCCAGCCGAGGAGATAGCGAAGCTCTTCACCGCGGCAGTAACCGGCAGGACCCCGGTGGCCCACCACGCTCCCTACGAAAAGCTCTGGCTGGAGCACATCACCGGCCTGGAACTTCACTTCGCCTGCACCAGGGAACTGGCTGCTTCGAAGCTAAACCTTCCCTCGGGCAGCCTCAGGGCGGTGGCGGGGCTTGCTGGCTTCACCATGGGACCCCTGAGGAGGGCCTGTGAACATGTTCTGGCCACTGAGGCTATCTTTCTGGCCCTCTCCTCGGGCTTCACCGGTGAAGGTGTTTCCAGGGAGGAGAGGCTGTCCATTCCCGAAGCACCCGGGGTGTACCTGTTCCTTGACCGGGAAGGCGGCGTGCTCTACGTGGGGAAGGCGAAGAACCTCAGACGGAGGGTGAACGGCCATTTCACGGGACGGAGCGGCAGGAGGAAGGCGGAGATGCTATGCAGGACCTGCAGGGTGGAATGCAGGGAGACCGGGAGTGCCCTCCACGCAGCCGTTCTTGAGAGCAGCCTCATCAGCTCGCTCTCCCCGGAATACAACCGTGCCGGAAAGATCCGGGATGAAACGCTGTGGTACCTTTCCAGGGACTTTATCGCACTGAGCGGGAGGAGGGAACAGGGATCCTTTGGCCCGTTCACGTCAAAAGCCCCTCTGGAGTGGTTCTCAGCTCTGCTCTCCTCCGGGGGAGCCGTGTTTCCCGAGGTCCCTGAGGAGCTTTTCGCCCGGGTGTTCGATGAATGGATCGGGATCGTCAGGGCGAAGGGGGCACTGACCCTTGGAAGGGAACTCCACCGTCGGGAGAAGCCGGAAACCGGTCAGGAAGAGGTCATGGACGAAGAGTACGTGCTGAGAAGGCTTAACGGATCTCTGGAGTCGGCGGCGCTTCAGATACGCAGATCGGCTGCGATGAACCTTCTCCACGGCGGGAAGGTGAGCTGGGGAGAGGGGCTTTCCTTCACCGATGATTACCTTGGGGAAGGATTGGATCAGGCGAAGCTCAGGACGCTCTCGGTGCTGCTCACCGAACTGAAGAGGGTCCATAAGGAGGGCAAAGCACCCGAACTGTTAACCAGGTGGGGCTCAGTTCTGCGGGGAGCACCGCTGGGCGCCATGCTGGAGCAGGTTTAACTCACCGCTCTCCAGCATTTCCACGAAGCCCCGGCTCAGGTGGAAGAGTACGAACCCCTGGAAACCCGTGTCCAGGGCGAGTTCCACCTGGTGTTCTATCTCATCAGCTTCGAGGAGCCGCTCCCCTTCGGTGAGGATCAGGCCGCAGGGGATGGGGGTTTCCCCGGCCATCTCCAGCTGGGCTTCGCTCCAGAATACAAGCTCCGAGTCGGAAACGGTGTAGTTCATGGGCACCACGAAATCGACCTTCCCCTCCCGGATCCACCTGTCCCAGTGCTGGCCGTAGTAGTCCATCTCCCTCTCCCGGGGAAGAACCGCCGCGGAAAGCTCAACCACTCTGTTCAGCCTTCCCAGGGAGTCCCTTATTGCGTACACGGCATCGGTAATGGTCTCGTTCCTGAAGCGGCGGTACTCCTCGTGGAGGTATCCTCCGCGATAACAGTCTTCCGGCCACAGGTACCTTCCAGTTCCCAGCCACCGCCCGAAGGCGGTGTCGCAGCGGCTGCAGAAGCAGACCCTGTCGCTGGAGTATCGGATGTAGTCGAGGTGTATGCCGGCCACCGGGCACGAAGCAGCGATCCGGAGGCAGGTGGAGGCCATCAGCTCCACATTCTCCCGGCGGGATGGACAGAGCCAGGTCTCCGCATTGGGATCGTCGTCGATGGCCACCTGCATGCGGTCTTCCGAAGCGAGGACCGTTCTGAGGGAATTCCGGGACTGGGAGGTTTTCCACATGACCACCCAGGCATGTACTTCGATACCGTTCTCGGAACACGCTTCGACGCATTCCCTGAGACCTTCGATGTCGGTCTCCGGGCCGTATGCGGCACAGTAGAACACCGTGTCGAAGCCGTTCTCAGCCAGCAGAGGCGCAAGGCTTTCCCAGTTGCCGGTGTTGTACTGCCAGGCGCTCCAGACGCCGCTGACCGCCGTAATGGCAAGAATGAAGAGAGTATGCATGAAATGACCGCCTGCCTGCGAGAAAAGGCTATGGGTTAACGAGTTACGAAGAAATTTGTATTTTGCTAATTCGATTTTGCATATTGGCAATGTTGTTTGCGAGAACAACCAACACCCTATTATGACCGGCAGGTCCATGAAAAGGAAGGGGCAACATGTTTCAGTTGTTCTCTCTTCTTGCCCTCGCCGCCCAGATCCCTTCGGGGAACCTGGAAGCGGCAAGGATCGATACCCCCCCGGCGATAGACGGCTACCTCACCGAAGCGGTATGGCAGGAAACCCCCGGGGAAACGTGCCGCCTCTTCCAGTTCGGCCCCTGCTACGGCGAATCCATGACGGAACCCACCACGGTGAAGATCCTCTACGACGACGACTTCGTCTACTTCGGCTTCATCCTCACCGACCCCCTGCCCCGGGAGATGACAGAAGCCCTCACGCCCAGGGACAACTACATAAACGGCGAGTGGATCGCCATACTCCTGGACACCTGGAACGACGGCAGGAGCGCCTTCAGCTTTGAGGTGAGCCTGGCCAACTCCCAGATGGATTCCAGGATCAGTCCGGAAGGGGGCTGGGACTACGGCTGGGATGCTGTGTGGGAAAGCGGCACGGCGGTGCTGGAGGACGGCTGGTCGGCGGAGTTCGCCATTCCCCTGAGCTGCCTCAGGTTCCCCCGCGTCGAGGATCAGCTCTGGGCGGTGAACTTTCAGAGGATACTCAGCAGGACCTCAGAGAATGGTTTCTATTCCCTTTCCCGGTCCCAGCAGATGGCGGACCTTTCGGATTTCGCCGAGATAAGCGGCATCTCCGGTGTGCGTGGGTCGCTGGGCATGGAACTGAGGCCCTACGCCGCGGGAAGGTACTACACATTCCAGTCACTCCCGAACGTGGATGACGATCTGACCGGCGACGCAGGCCTTGACCTGAAGATGGGGCTCACCAGCGGCATCACCGCAGACTTCACGCTGAATCCCGACTTCGGGCAGGTGGAGGCCGACGAGGCGGAGATGAACCTTGGCCACTTCGAGCTTTTCCTCCGGGAGAAGAGACCCTTCTTCATGGAGAGGAGCGAACTCTTCGACATGCCATTCAACCTGTTCTATTCCAGAAGGATAGGGGCAGCCGCATGGAACGGCGACCTTGTGCCCATCCTGGGCGGCGCGAAGATCACCGGCAGCGCCGGTGACTACAGGTTCGGCTTTCTGGACGCGATCACGGGAAGGGTTTGGGAGAACGACACCACCCTGGTGGAGACCGCCGCCAACTACGGCATCTTCCGTGGGATCAGGGAGCTTGGGGGTTACAGCAACGTTGGTGTATCCCTCGTATCGAAGGAGTCCTGGGCCCAGAACGGCCTCGACGGCAGCAGCAGCGGCGCGGCGGCACTGGACGGCGCAGTGGAGCTTCCGGGGAACAACCTGCTCAGCGGGGCCTTCGCCGGGAGCTGGAACACGGGTACCGACGACGGAACCGCCTGGGAGATGGACCTTGAGAGGATAAGGAGCACCTTCGGCTACTGGGCCGGCTACAGCAGGGTTGGCGAGGATTTCAACGTGAACCCCACCGGTTTCACCACCAGAACCAATCACGAAACCTTCCATGGAGGGCTCAGGAAGACCTTCAGGACACTGGACGCCTTCAGCTCGCTGGGCTTCTGGGGAAGCCAGGAGTACGCCAGGGAGCTGGACGGAGAGACCATCACCAACACCACCCATCTCGAGGTGAACGGCTCCTTCAAGAACGGCTGGAACTTCACCGCGGAAACGAACCTCAATCAGGACAGGTTCGACCCCTGGGAGGGGCCGGATGGAAGGTATTACGAAGGCGGGACGGACTTCTTCGCCGGAGGGGGGTCCAACCCCCACAAACCCTTCAAGTTCTGGCTGGGCACCGGAGGCGGCGACTACTCCAGCGGCGGCACCTTCAGCAACTTCACCGGCAATGTGAGGCTCATGCCGGTTCCCACCCTGGAGTTCATAGTTGCCGGAGACCTTTTCAGGACCTGGGACACCGACAAGTACAACTGGCAGGCGGAGCAGTTCGACATCCGTTCCACCGAGTGGAGATCGGTATCACTCAGGGTGGCTTACATGTTCGACACCACAACGAACCTCAGGCTCTTCTCCCAGTACTCGGACTTCCAGATGGATTACGACCTCACCGGCGAAACTGAAAGCTCGGAGATACGCACCAACCTGCTTTTCTCCTGGGAGTACATGCCGGGGAGCATGTTCTACGCACTGGGTGAGACCGTTTTCCCCGGCGACGGTGACGGCGGTTTCCAGGACCCGGACTGGGGTCTTTACACCAAGCTGACCTGGTTCCTGCCTATCTGAGGGAGCAGATGAACACCAGTTCGCCGGAACCCACCTGCTCGCCGGAGTACCCGCCCAGCACCGAGAGCACCTGGAACCCGGCGCGGTGGAGCAGATGCTCCGCCTCCCACCGGAAGGTGTAACGCATGATGAACTCCTGGACATGCCTTGAAGGGGCGTGTCCAGGGGATTCCACCGTGAATATCATCTGGCAGTGGACGATCTGCTTCACCGTGTCCACGGAAGGATTCCTGTATGTGACGGTGACAACCGACCCGTCGGGCATCGGAAAAGGCGGCTCTTCCCCGAATTCCTCGGCCCTGCCGTAGTCGGTGAGTATCTCCAGGTCCGGATCGAAAATGTCAAGAACGAACCTGCCCCCGGGTTCCAGGTGTTCCCTGACGCAGCCAAGGGCGCTGAGCTGCTCCTCCACGGTGGCCAGGTGCTGGAACGGTCTGAAGGGAGTGGTTATCAGGCGGAACTTGCTTCCCAGATGGAAATCCGCCATGTCGCCCTGAACCAGGGAAACCCTGTTCCGCACCTCTTCGGTTTCCCCATCCAGGAGCATCTCGCAGTGGGCAAGCATTTCCGGGCTCAGGTCCAGACCGGTGACCGGGGCGCCGGCCCTGGCGCAGGGAATAAGCGTCCTGCCGGTTCCGCATCCCAGTTCCAGAACGCTTCCCCCCGCCGCCCTTGCCATCTGGGAGTAGAACAGTATGTCCTCCCTCCCGGTGATCTCAAGGTGACGGTGATAGAGGGCGGCGAATCCCCTGTAGAAGTCGGTGCTCAGGTCATGTCCTCCCGGATGATGGAGAGAACCATCTGGTCGTGGAACTCCCCGGCGAAGTACACGCTCTGCCTCAGGGTCCCCTCCAGTGTGAAGCCCAGCCTTTCAGCAAGGCGAAGCGCTGGGGCATTGTCCGGATGTATCCTTGCCTCGATTCGGTTCAGGCGCAGCTCCCGGAAGGCGAAGGCGATTATCGCCTCCATCGCCTCGGTCATGTATCCCTGCCTGCGATATTCCTTCAGCAGTGTGAACCCCGTTTCAGCGCAGCAGTCCAGGAAGCTGAACGACTCGAAACCCGCTGTTCCCGTGAACTCTCCGGAGTGCTTCTCCTCAATGGCCCACACAAGGCTTGTGCCCTCTTCCTGCCCCAGGAAGTAGTCCTCCACGATGCCCTGGATGCACTCCGGATCGTCAAGCGGGGTACCGATGTACCTCATGATGTCAGGGTCGCTGTAGCAGCGGAATATCCCGGCGGCGTCGGTGTCTCTGACCCGCCGGAGGACGACCCTTTCCCCTTCCAGGACAGGGAAGGCTTCCGGCCAGATGGTATCAGCGGTCAGAGGGGCTTCCTTATTCCCACGATCAGGGAACTCCACTCGGTGGGTCGCCAGGCTCCGTCATCCCCGCGGGTAACGGTGACGGGCCGGGATGAATCTGCTCCCGAACAGCCCACGAAGATCTTCACCGAACCCTCCTCGGGAGATCCACTGTAGAGATTCGTCTCCATGGAGATGGTTTTCTCCCCGGGCAGCTGGTACCCGTTCTCCGGGGCGGTTCCCGAAAAGTACGATCTGGGCAGCCAGGGGGCTTCCTTCAGCTGACCCTTCGCCAGCCTCAGTATGCTCTCGGAAGTTCCCGGAGCGAGGAGTCTCATTGCCTCAATGCCGGTGTCGGGATCGCCGGCCATGAGAATCAGGGCTCCGATGCACCCTGCAACGGCGCCCTCCGGGGTCGCGGTGTAACCCGGGAGCTCCCGGGAGAATTCATCCAGTGTTCCTGGAACCATCTTGAGGGTGTGGTTCACTTCTTCGCCCCTTTCCTGTGCGCCTCGACGGCGCGATTGAAGACCTCTGTGAGTTCCCTGGCCGACCGCTGGGGTGAATGGAGGGAGAGTACCCTCTCCCTGCCCCTTCTGCCGATGGCCTCGGCTTCTTCAGGCGAAGCCAGCAGCCGCTGGATCATCTCCGCGAGGGATTCCGGGGAACCCGGCCTGGCAAGCAGCCCGGTCTCCCCGTGGGTTATCAGTTCAGGTATTCCGGATATTGCCGTTGAGACCACGGGAACCCCCATGGCCATGGCCTCCATAATTGACACCGGTATGCCGTCCATGTCCCCTGTTGAGGACCTCACGCAGGGAAGCACGAAGAACCTCGCCTTGGAAACCTCTGTGAGGGCTTTCTCGGAGGTGAGGACCCCTGCGAACTCAACCGGTTCTCCCTTGCACCCTTCCCTGCAGTCATTCAGAACCCTGCCTTCCGGGTCGGAACCTATAATCCGGAACCTGAGGTCAGGGTACTTCTCCTTCAGCAGCCCCGCTGCTTCAAGGAGGACATCTACGCCTTTCTTCTCCACGAGGCCGCTGGCGGTGCAGACCACAGGCGCACATTGTTCTTCGGCGGCCCTTAGGGGAAGATGGCCTGTGGGTATTCCCAGTCGAATTACCCGGGCATTCCCCTGGAGGATGCCGGTTTTCTTCATGTAGTCCCTGTTGAAATCCGAGATTGTCACCACCTCAGAAGCATCCGCAAGAACGCTCCTCAGTCTGTCGGGACGCCTGGGAACGAATATGTCCGTGGCATGGGTGGTCACAGTGTAGCCTGTTCCCATGAATGAGGCGAGCATCCTTGCGACATGGGCCTGGTCCCCGGCGAAATGGGCATGGACGTGTTCGGGTCTCCAGCCCCCGGGCAGCCTCCTGAGGGTCTCCGAGGCGGCGAGGAAATACCTGAACTCCCCTGCTGAAATGGCTTTAACCATACCCGGGAAACGGGTCATTGCTCGAAACACAGGTAGTGCAAGGCTGGATACTGGGGAGACTAGCAGCTCGAAGGGCATGATTTGCAGTATGCTCACTCCTTCAGCCTCCCCTGTTCCCGTTATGGAGTTCCACAGGTGGTGTGTGGTTCCTCCTTCATCATCGAACGGGAGTAGAGCGAGAACCTCGTTGCCCATCCTGGCAAGGGCCTCGATCTCCCATTTTACATAGGTGGGAAGGAAGCCGAGGACATAGAGGATCCTCACGGCGCTGCCATCTCGTCCAGAAAACCTGCCAGTCTCTTCATGACGGCGGGGGCGGAAAACCTTTCCTCGATCGCCCTGTAGTCCGCCGGAAGGCTCAGGGAGGAGGTTTTCCACTGGTATTCGATGTTCTCTAGCTTCAATGCGATGTCGGCGGCAGCGGGTTCCACGGTATAGCCCCTTCCGAACTCCCTTACCCGTTCGGTGAGGTCTCCCTCCCGGACCACGGCGAGGATGGATCTGCCGGAGATAAGGTACTCGGCGGTCTTGCTGGAGTTCTTCAGCTCGCTGCCCTTCCTGCCGGTAATGTAGCAAACCAGCAGGTCGCAGTCCTTCTGAAAAACCGGGACCCGGTCCCATGGGATCCGTCCGTGATGCGTGATCCTTCCCGCCAGGGGATCGCGCTGGAGACGCTTCATCGATTCTGAGTCTATGTCCCCGGCCATTCTCACCCGCAGCCTGGAGTCAGGATTCCTGCCGTAGAACATCTCAAGACCTGCGATAAGCTCAGAGGGTGATTGGGAAGCGAAGAAGTTGCCTGTCCACCCGGCGATAAGGAACTCCCCCTTTTCCCGCGGGGGGGCAGGGGGGCCCATCCTCCGGGGGTCGTAGGCGTTCTCCGCCACATGGCATGGGGGACACCTGTCTCCGTACCTGTTCAGGAAGTAGCCGGTGGAACCCTCGGTGGTGGCCACCAGCCCCCTGGCACGGGTTACGACCCTTCTCTCCTGGAGCTGCTCCACCAGCCTGTTGATCCTGCTGGGCCAGTTCACATAGCTGTCCGCCAGCCAGAGGTCGCCGAAGAAGGGGATGTGGGGAAGGGTGTGGCTTCGGCACACCCCGGCGGCGATGAGATGCAGGGAATGATGAGGGCCGAATGAGATGATGCAGTGGGGCCTCTCTTCCCGGACTATGCTCTCCAGCACCGGCACGACATCCTTTGCCCAGGTTATGAGCCTGTCCGGAACCAGGACATAATTGTGTACCGCGAACTTGATAAGGCGTTGAAGTGCTCCCCGGGATGACACCTTTCCCTGACCGGGGGCCATACCCCTGCCATGGGGGACCCTGGTGACCTTCAAATCTTCGGGAAGATCGTTCAGGGTGGTTTCGTCGGTGGCCATTCCCCTGTGGTCCTTAACCGTGACCGGAATGACCTTCCATCCGTTCCCGGGGAGATGATTGCACAGATTGATCACCACCGGGGTGCCTCCGGCAGAAAGGGGCGGGAAGGTGTAGGTGAGCAGAACTGCCTTTTTCATGGGCGAAGCTCCCTGTAAAGGCTTATGAGTTTCTTCTTCTGGGCGGTCCAGTTGTGGGTATCCAGGGCTGCCTTCCTTCCGGCCTTCGACATCCTCTCCCTCTCCCCGGGGTTCTCCGCAAGGTTCTTTGCAGCAAGGAATATCTCCTCCGGGGATTCCGGGTCAACCGTTATCCCGCAGCCTGTTTCGGTTATGACCCTCTTCATCTCGGGGAAGTCGCTGGCAATCACGGGAACCCCTGCCATCATGTACTCGTAGAGCTTGTTGGGGAGTGAATGGTAGTGGTTCAGACAGGTGTTGCGGAAAAGGATGAAGCCCATATCCGCGTCTACGGTTATCCCGGGCAGTTCCTCCGACGGCACAGGGGGGAGGAAAGTGATCCTCTCCGAGAGCCCTGCTTCCTCAGCCATCTGCTGAAGGGTGCCGTTCCAGGCGTCCATGCCTATCACCACGAACCTGAGCTTCGTATCCACTGCAAGGGCGGCGGCCTGTATCAGTTCCTCCAGCCCCCTCTCCGGGCAGATCACGCCCTGATAAAGAGCTACCGGTTCCTCCGGACCGATCCCGGCAAGACTCCTGAGCGTTCCCCGGGCAGGAAGGGCTTCAAGCGGTTCCGGGGCGTTCTCGATTATCTCCAGCCTGCCCATATCCGGGTACATTCGGCGCATTTCTTCACCACGCATTGGAGTTACCGCTATCACCGCACTGGCATCCCTGATGTACCTCCGTTCGATCCGTCTCAGGCGTACACGGTTAAAGGGATTAGTGGCTATCAGGTAGCGTGAGGACTGCAGCCAAAGCTCGTGGCTGTCGTAGACCAGCCTGGCCCGGTTCCTCGCCGCGGCGATACCGCAGATCTCCAGGGTGTCCAGGTCGTTGGCATGGTATACATCCGCCCGTGCATTCAGGGCGGCATTCCTGAGCCTGAGCTCCCAGGGAATGTCCCGCTGGAGATCGGCGACGAACCGGCGGAGGGGATTGCTCCTGACGGACCTTACCAGCCGGGCCTTCAGGGATGTGTCCTCCCTGGCGGAGACCCGGGCCACCTTTTCCCGGAGCAGTTCCTTTCTTCGGCTGTATATCCTGGGCCGGACTATGGTGACCCGCCCTTCTGACTCCCGGGGGGGAGCCCCTTTTTCAGGCATGGCTATCACCGTTACCCTCCAGCCGTCCTCGGCAAGGGCCTTCATTTCCTTCTTCACCCTGGCGTCGTTGGAGAGCCGGTTCTTCACTACCATGCATACATGGGGGTCCCTGACCATCTGCCTTCCTTTCCGCTCTGCGGGAACATAATCCCTCCCGGCTTCCGGCGGAATATGACTTTAATCCGCCGCTTGGCTATACTTTCATTTTCGCGGGATGTGCAGCCTGGGGGGAATTCATTGAAAGTTACATTCGTGATGCTCGGGCTAAGGGATCACAGCACAGGCGGATACGCCTTCAACTTCCGAATGGCCGATGCCCTTGAAGCGGCGGGTCACACCGTGGACGTGATTCACTACCAAACCATTCCTGAGAAGGCCAGGGGAAGCCGCCTGCACGGTTCCCTCCATGTGCTCAGACGAGTGATGCGGAACAGGCCCGACCTTCTGGTGGTGAGCAAGAGCTACAGCTTCATGGCCCCCCTGCGTCTTCTGCTGCCCCTGCTGCGAACACCTGTGCTCTACATGGTTCACCATCTGGAATGGCACGACAGGGAGGATAATGTTACAGGTTCCAGGAAGAGGCTTGTAAGGTGGTTCGTCTCCTCGGGCGACAGGGTGTGGGTGAACAGCGGCTGCACCGCCTCTGACGTGTGCGCCCTGGGCATTCCCATTGAACGGCTGGCGGTGATACCTCCGGGGTACGACCCGTTCCCGGTTCCGCCGTATCAGGAGAGGGAACTGCCGGTGAAGCTCCTGTCGGTGGGTACACTCTGCCCCAGGAAGGACCAGATCACCCTTCTGAATGCATGCCTTTCCCTGGACAGGAACGATTATCAGCTTCATCTCCTGGGAGACGAGGCGGCGGACCCGGCATACTCTGCCAGGGTCAGAGAGCTTGCCGGCTGTCCTTCCCTGAGGGACAGGGTGTTCTTCCACGGTCATCTTTCGGTTGAGGGGCTCAGGGAGTTCTACGGTTCCTCCCATGTGCTTGTGAATCCCTCCAGGTGGGAAGGCTACGGCATGGCGGTGGTGGAGGCCCTTCAGTCGGGGCTTCCCGTTGTAGCCGCCGATGCCGGGGCGGTGCCGGAACTGGTGGAGAGCGGTGTTGACGGCTTCCTTTTCCCCCCGGGGGATGCGGCCGCCCTCGCCGGATGCCTGGAAAAACTCATATCTTCAGGAACATTGAGGAACGATCTTTCTATAAGGGCCCTTGAAAAGGCCGGAAAGCTGTTCACCTGGGCTGATACGGAAAGGGAATTCGTCTCCCTGGCGGAGAGTCTGGGTGAGAAAGGCGGAGGAATTGACCCCTGACAAGAAACTGCTGGTGGCCAAGTTCGGAGGTACCAGCCTCGAGAGTGTCGAGAGAAGGCTCCAGGCAGTGGAGCACTGCAGGAAACTGCTGGAGGAGTCGGAGAAACTCGTGGTGGTGGTCTCGGCCATGGGAAGGGAGGGCGATCCCTACGCCACCGACACCCTTCTGAGCCTGGTACCCGGCGGCTCCAGCACACTGGAGAAGGACAGGCTCATGGCCTGCGGAGAGGTGATAAGCGCCATCGTCATGGCGTCTGCCCTGAGGGAGAACGGCATAGAGGCCGAGGCCCTCACAGGCTGGGAGGCCGGTATCGAGACCGACGGGGTCTCCGGGAACGCCAGGATAGTAAGCGTGGACACCGGAAGGATAACCGACTCCCTCTCCCGGAACAGGGTCGTGGTCATTGCCGGTTTCCAGGGCATTGCCCCCGGGGGTGAACTGAACACCCTGGGCAGGGGAGGAACCGATACGTCGGCGGTGGTGCTGGCCGTTGCCCTGGAGGCCGACGAGGTGATGCTTTACAAGACAGTGGACTCGGTGTTCACCGCAGACCCTGAGAAAGTACCCGCCGCAAGGCGCATAGAGCGGATCTCCGCCGAGGACCTCCGCCAGATGGCCTGGCAGGGGGCCAAGGTGGTTCACCCCAGGGCGGCTGAGGCTGCGTTGTCATCCGGGCTTAACCTCCAGGTTCGCTCGTTCACCACCGGCAGGGTGGTAACCAGCGTGGTTCCCAGGCCGCTGGAGGACACGAGGTACATCATGGGGGTGGCCTCGGGGCCGGTGGTCACCGGGTTTACCGTTACCGGTTCGGGAAAGCCCTCTGAATTCTTCTCAAGGCTCTTCAGGAGCGTGGCGGACAGCGGTGTCTCCATGGACATGTTCAGTGTTCGTGACTGCAGCGCCTCCTTCACCGTTCCGGTGGATTCCTCCGAAGCTGTATCCGCACTGCTGGACTCCATGGGATATTCTCATTCCTCTGTAAGCCCCTGCGCAAAGGTATCCATCGTGGGCGCCGGAATGCACGGCCTCCGGGGTGTTATGGCCCGTTTCTGCGAAGCGCTGGACCGTTCCGGGATTGACGCCCTTCAAACGGTGGACTCCCACGCGACCATAAGCGCCCTGGTTCGGCTCGATCAGCGGGATGAAGCCCTTTCCAGCCTCCACGGGGAGTTCGTGGAATGAACGGCCTGGAAGCTGCGGTAATGGCTGTCGTCCAGGGTCTCACCGAGTTCCTTCCCGTTTCCAGCTCCGGTCACCTTGCCCTTGCCTCAGGGGTGCTTCAGGTCCCCGAAGGGGGGCTCGAGTTCGACATAGTACTTCACCTGGGAACGCTGCTGGCGGTCCTGGTCTTCTACGGCAGGGATCTGATCGCCATTGCCTCCGGATCCATGAGGGGCGATAGGAAGAGCCTTCTCCTCCTGGGAACCATCGCCGCGGCCACCGTTCCCGTGGCGATCTTCGGCTTACTGGCCGGGGACTTCATCGAGGGTCTTTTCAGGAACCTCTACTTCGTATCCGCCGCCCTGGCATTCACCGGGGGGATCCTCTTCTTCGCAGGGGAGAGTCCCCCGGACAGGAAACCCGGTGTCTCCTTCCGGCAGGGGGTGACAGTGGGGCTCTTTCAGACGCTGGCCCTTTTCCCCGGAATCTCCCGGTCCGGCACGACGATCTGCGCCGGGCTCAGGGCAGGTCTCTCCAGGGAGGAGGCCGCCAGGTTCTCTTTCCTTCTGTCGATACCCGCCATAGCCGGGGCAGCCGTCAAGGAGATTCCCGGAGCTGAATGGTCCATGGCCCCCTCGGTGCTGCTCACGGGATTCATCGTTTCAGCCGTGGTGGGTCTCGCGGCACTTGCACTGCTTGTAAGGTTCGTGAAGAGGGGCAGGATAAGGGGCTTTGCCTGGTACTGCTGGGGGGTCTCCATCTTCGGTCTGATCCTTGCCATAAGCAGCGGGGGAGTGTGAGTGTGATGGAACCCAGGAAGAGGTCCATCGGCGACACCGGCCTTGTCAGGGATTTCATCTCCGGCGCCGGCACAGCGAGACTCGGGCTGGTTTCCATGGGGGAGCCCTATGTCGTTCCGGTGAATTTCGTTTACCGGGAGGGAAGCGTCTTCTTTCACTGCGCCTGCGAAGGCCGCAAGCACGAAGCCCTTTCCTCCGGAGAAAGGGTCTGCGTGGAGTTCGACGAGACCCTGGGTACCGATGTTCCAGGGGCGGACACCTGGTACAGGAGCGTTATCGCCTGGGGTGAGCCCCGTTTCGTGGAAGATATCCCCGGGAAGAAGCGAGTACTGGAAATGCTCTGTCTGAAGTACCTTGGAGAAAGCCGCCGGATCACAGATAGTATGGCGGAGGGTACCTGCGTGGTGGAGATCCCCCTGGACACCGTTACGGGAAAGGAGAACCTTCCTTGATCCTGCTGGCCGCGGTACTGTCGTTCTGGTCCTCAGACTGGTATGAAGCCTATTCCAGGCTCGACTGGGCGGAGATGGACTCCGTGGCCGCCGGATACACCCAGGACGCCGGGCAGCTTGCCGAGGCGGCAATAGCCGCCTACGGAACCGGTGAAGGCGACCCTCTGGCCCTGGCAAAGGAAGCGGTGGATATGGATCCCGGCGACTTCAGGGGATGGACCGCCCTTGCCCTGGTTGAGATGAGGGAGGACAGCCTCTTCATGGACAGCCTCTTCAGCCAGGCCTTCAGCAGGTGCGCCGAACCTGACCCCGTGCTTCTTGAGATATACGCCTACTGGATGCTTTCCATTCTCGATTTCGACTCTGCGGTGGAGCATGCCTCCCTTGCGCTGGAGGCGGACCCTTCCTTCGGTCCAGCCTGGCTGACACTTTCAATGGCGTACATGGACATGGGCAGCCCGGAGCTTGCCATGGAGGCTTCCATGACATCGGTGGAGGTGCAGCCGGAGAGCCCGGCCCTGGTTCATCAGTGCGCCATGGCCATGGAAGCGGCGGGTCATGCCGATCAAGCGGAGGAGGCATACGCCAGGGTCATAGCCATGGATCCATCAAGGATAACCGCATACGCAGACCTGGGTCTTCTCTACGAGAACACCAAGAGGAGGGGTCATGCGGTCAAGGTGTACAGGGACCTCCTGGAGACCGCCCCGGATTATGCCTGGGCCTGGGGTCAGCTCGGTTCACTTCAGCAGGAGCTGGGCCGGACCCACCTGGCGGACAGTTCCTTCAGAAGGGCCATCGACCTTAACCCCGGTGATCCATGGCTATACTACAGACTGGGCAGGCTGAGGAGCGCAGCGGACCCCGGTTCCGCAAGGGACCTGCTGGAAACCGCGGTGGAGCTGGACCCGGATTATTCCCATGCCTGGCAGGAGCTGGCCTTCGTGTACGAGACACTGGACATGATGCCGGCGGCTGCGTCTGCCCTGGAGCGGTGCATTGAGATCGCCCCTGAGGCCTGGCTGATGGGAGAACTGGGCTATGTAAACGAGGTGATGGGGAAATACGATGAAGCCGCTGCGGCATTCGAGGGAAGCCTGGAAATGGACGACCAGTACCTCTACGGCTGGCAGCGTCGGGGTGAGGTGTTCCTGACACTGGGCGACTCACTGGAAGCGGCTTCCTGGTATCGCCTGGCTTTGGAGACCCTTCAGCGGAGTGATCCATGGATATGCTCCAGGCTCGGGTCACTGATGGCCGCGGCAGGGGAACCCGACTCAGCATCTGCCTGTTTCCGCAGGGCCACCGAGCTGGATCCCCAGAGCCCTGATCACTGGCTGAACCTCTCCCGGGCCCTGTCCTCCTTCCCGTCTGGAGAGGATCCCACCCTTCCGCTGGATTCCGCACTGGCCAGGGGCGGGGATTCACTGGCTGCGGCTGTTGAGAGGATACTGATCCTTGAAGCCGGGGGAGAGGATACAGCCCCCCTCATCGATGAGGCCCTTTCCAGATGGCCCGACGCCTGGGTCCGCGGGGGGTGGAGCGCCCTCCAGAGCGGTTTCCGCTCAAGGGCGCGCATCATGGCCGAAAGAGCGCTCGTTTCCCCCCCGGAAGACCTCTGGGCGGTGATAAGCCTGGGTGAGCTCTTCGGAGAACTGGGGGATGATGATGCAGTGTCCCTGTGCTACTCCCTGGCTTCCGAATCACCCCTGAGGACCCCTGACCAAACCGTGAGCATAGCCAACCACTACTTCAGGCTGGAGGAATACCCGGTGTCCATCGGTCTGCTCCTGGAGGAGTACTCCCGCGACATGTCCAATCAGCAGGTGGCAACCGCGCTGGCTGAGGCCTACCTCTTCGACGACCGGCTCGATGAGGCGGAGGCGGTCCTTCTCGGGGTGATCGAGGATGATCCCCTTTCCGTCTACTCAATCTGCTATCTGGGGCTGATAGAGGAGAACCGCGGCAACCCCGAGGGCGCCGCCGGACGGTACCTTGAAGCACTCCGGCTGGAACCCGGCTACAGCTACGCCGAGGACAGGCTCCTGTTCATTTCCGGGGAGGACTACGATCCCCACAGGAGACGGGCGATGAACAGGAAGATCGACTGGAGCCTCTGGCTCAACCTCTCCTCCACCGGAGGCAACACCGAAGAGAGGAACTATGGAGGCGGAGGCGATGTTTCCTGGAACTACGGCGGCGGCAGTTCGGTGAGTTTCGAGGCGAACGGGACCGTGGAGATCAAGGATGACCGCGACCTGCGGAGGACCGCCTGGGCTTCACTGTCCGCGGAGCATTTCATCACGCGACACCTCTACGGAGGAGCCAGTACCAGCTGGGACAGGCAGCCCCTCACCGTGCGCCCCTGGCAGGTAAGCTCCTACCTGGCCGCCGGCTGGAAGAGCTGGCCCTCTGACTGGATATGGGTGGCCCCGGAGGCCGGAGCAGGTCTGGTCAACACAAGGTGGAGCACCGAAGAGGACCGCACCGACGAATGGACGGTTTACGGTTCGGTGAGCATATGGGCAATGACCAAGGTTGACTGGCTTCCTTCCCTCTGGCTCTCAGGAAGCGTGTACCTTCCCCCGGCGGACACATCCGACCTGGTTGCCAGCGGAGTTGCGGAGCTGGAATTCACGCTGCCGGGACCGCTCTCACTGGTGTCCGGTGTCTCCCTGGATTACACGAAGACCCCTGTTGTGGAGACCTGGGAGCATCTGGATTCCGAGGTCTACCTTCGTCTAAGGCTTTAGCACCACTATGGATGCTGTTGCCGAAAGATCTCCGGACTCTGCCCTCACCAGAAGTAGTCCCGAAGGCACCCCCGTTATGGAGAACTCGCACGCTTCACCAGGGGCAGCCGTGGAACGGCCTTCCCAAACCATCCTTCCGGACAGGTCCCATGCCTTTAAAGTGAGTTCCCCAGTGAAACCCCTTGCTATGACAGACGGGTTCACCGAGGGCGATTCCGCTGTGAGGAGTGCTGCACCTTCGTTCCCCTGGATCCCCGCCGGGTCGTAGCCTATCACCTTCATCCTGTTGTCCCCGGTGCACACCAGGAAGATCCTCTCGCCGTCGGGGTGCACCTCAAGATCGACAGGTTCCCCGGGCACAGGGACCGTTCCAAGAAAAGCGAAGTCCTGGATGCTGTAGACCACCAGCCCCGCGCCTTCCTCATCCACCCCGTACAGGTAGGGCAGGTCCGGCAGGGCGGCCATTTCCACAGGAGCTTCACCTGTGCATGAGAGGGTTGTGTCCAGGGTGAGATCCTCTGTGTTCACCACCCCGATTAGGTCCCAGTCGGTGCTGGAAAGGTAGAGCGATTCACCGCAGCCTGATACGGCGGAGGCCATGGAGTCCATCCCGCTGCTGAACCGTGTAACGGAAAGGGTTCCGGCGTTGATCACGGCCTCTTCCGGGCTGGCGGCGTCAGCGGCGTATACATAGTTGCCGCAGGGAGATACTGAGAGTGAATGCAGGGAGTTCCCGGCCCAGAACACGGTTTCCACCGAGGAGGTCTGGGTGCTGATCACCGTTACCATCCCGCCTGAGTGAGAGAGAAAAACCCTTTCGTGTTCAGGGCTGAGAACCATGTCCACAGGGGCTGGCTGTACCGGGAAGCTGCCGGTTGCCTCCAGAGTTCCGGTATCCACGATGTGGACCAGGGAGTTCTCAGAGTCGGCTACGTAGAGCACCTCGCCTGTGCCGTCGCACTGCACTGCAGAGGGAGTTCCGTCGATGCTAACCAGACCCGCCAGCTCGAACGAGTCGTAACCCAGTATGTCCACCGCCGTGGCGTATCCGAACTCCACCGCGGCGTAGGCTCTGGTTCCGTCAGGGGATATGCAGAGATCCACCGGATCGTTCCCCACCGATATGGAGCCGAGAATAGTGTCTGGAAACTGGCTCTGAATGAAGATCATAGCGATGCAGATGCAGCAGGTCATTATATCCTCCGTTGCTAGCGCCTGAGAAGCTCAGTCGCAGGAGTGGAGAGTATCTTCCTGAAGAAGAACCAGGCCGAGAGAGTGGAAGTTGCCAGAACAAGCCCCAGACCCGCCGAGAGCCACCCCACGGGGAAAACCGCCAGAGAGTCCACCGCCACCCTCAGCGCAGGTACCAGGCTCAGCATTGCGGAGCTGACCAGTGAGGCAAGACCGCAGCCCAGCAGACCCCCGGTGACGGAGGTTACCAGGGACATCAGGAAGATCTGGAAGGCGAAGATGGAGACCAGTCTGTCGCGCCTGGTGCCCAGTGCAACAAGCACCCCCAGGGCGTAGGACCTGTTCTTCAGGTCAGCCACAAGGGTGTGTATCGCGCTGGCCACCGCGGAGGCCAGTATTGCTGCCGCAAGGGCGCCCAGTGCCGCGGTGACCACTCCCACAAGCAGTTCGGCCTTCTGGGCGATGCCCCTCCTCGTTTCCGCCTGCAGGCCCATCCCCTCGGCGAATCTCACTATCTCCGGCACGTCCTCGGCGGCTTTCGCGGTCACCATCAGGGCGCTGTAGGTATGCTCCTCGCCGGGGAGGTACATGGTGTTCACCTGTTCAACGAACTCTATTGGCACCGCAAGGGCGAAGAGGGCCATATTCCTGGAGGTGCCCACTATTTCAGCCCTTACATTCACCGGCGGAGCCTGGAGGGATGCCAGGGAACTGGATCCCACGTTCACCCTGCATTCCAGTCCGAGAACACCTTCTGGAGTTAGTCCCATGAGCCCGTTGGACTCGGCGAAACCTGCATTGTAAAGGATCAGAAGGTTCTCGCTGAGAATGATCGGCAGGGGTCTTTCGGCGCTGTCCGCCAGGGTGTAGCTCCAGGTCACGTTCTCGAGTATGGAATCGGGCACGAAGGCGTCGGTCACACCCTCCAGGGTGATGTCCGTATAGTAGTTCCTTCCCCCGAGGAGCCCCCTGAGGTACGCGGGGACCCTTGCGTAGACCTGTGGGTCTATCCTCTCCACCAGGGGGTGCGTCTCCAGTGTGTCGCGGACCTGGTCGGTGATGGCCGCCCCTCCCCTCTCGGTCTGGAAGAAGCCGGCCTGTACCCCCAGCGGGGTAACCCTTACCTGTTCCTCGGGAAGGTCCGAGGAGAGGAACCTCTGGAGGATTGACCCGACACCCAGGCCTATGGAAATGAAGAACACCAGCAGGAGGGCGGCAACAAGCAGCATTCCCTGGCTGAAGACATAATCTTTCCAGTGACCCCTGTTCCACAGTGAAACGGCCCTACGCATCTGTTTCATGGAGAACCCCCTCCCTGAGTTCCAGGACCCTGTCAGCCCTGGACAGGACACGTTTCGAGTGGACCACGGCAATCATTGCGAAACCCCTTCGGCTCCTGAGCGAATCCAGGAGATCGAACAGGCTGTTCTCGCTCTCCTCGTCAAGGCTTGCGGTGGGCTCGTCGGCCAGGAGAATCTCAGGGTCGTTCACCAGTGCCCTGGCCGAGGCCACCCTCTGCCTTTCGCCCCTGGAGAGGAACCTGGAGGGGGTGGTGTCGTTCCGGAGCCCCAGCAGCTCCATCACCTCCAGCGCTGAGTTACGTGTTTCACTGGTTTCCGTTCCGCTGAACACAGCCGGCAGGAGTATGTTGTCCAGGGCTGGAAGGTTCGGAAGCAGGTGGAAGTCCTGGAAGATGAATCCAAGCCGCTGCCGGCGAAGAGTGGAAAGTTCCTTCTGGGTACATTCCCTGATGTCGGTTCCACCTATCCAGAGGGAACCGTCGAAGTTCATGTCCAGGGTGCCCAGTATGCCAAGCAGGGTGGATTTACCGGTTCCGCTCCTGCCTGTGACCGCGCAGAACTCCCCGGGGGAGAGGGAAAGGCTGAGCCCCCGGAGCACCTCCCTGCGGTCGAAGGCCCTGGAGATCGATTCGGCTTTGATAACAGGCGCTGTCATTCAGTACATACCTTCCGCAAGGGTAAGGGCGATGGAGAAGAGGCTGTCGGCGGTGATCCCCGAGTTCGAGAGTTCCATGTTCACCGTGAGCACTCCGCCGTCCCTCCCGGCGAGGCCCATTCGAGCCTGAATGATATCCTCCGGCGGATCGGGCCAGTTCATTCCTATTGCGAGACCGGCTGGTTTCACGGCGGCGGCGGCGTCCTTGTACCCCTGCCACCAGTCGATCTGCCTCTCCAGGGGAAGAAGCGAGAGGAACCCGAAAAGGTTGCCGGGGAAGAGCACAGTTACATGGCAGTCCTCCGGTATCACCGAGCGGAGGGCCTCGTCGGCGGCCAGGGAACTGCCTTCATCGAGGCTCAGCCAGGTGCCCATGGTGACATGGGGANNGCCACGGCGGCCCTGGCGTAGCCCTGCTCGGAGACCAGGTCGACCCTGGAGTCCTGCTGCCTGGGGTCGAGGTCAAGCTGTCTGGCGGCCAGAGCGGTTGCGTACTCGGCGGATACGTTCCTTGAAAGCAGAAGCAGCTGGGGCTCCAGGGTGGTTATGTCTACGCCAACCAGTGTGATACCCACCGGCCCTGCTTTCAGAAGGGAGTCGGCAATGGAGAACCCATGGAGGTATTCTCCGGCCAGTTCACGGAATTCCCCGTTGAAACCCTGCTCCAGATGCACATGGATCAGTGCCGTACCGGGCACCGCTGAGAGCTCCGGCACGGGCCCGCCGCCTCCGCATCCGAAGAGAAAGCCCAGGAAGAGGCTTGCAGTCAATATGTTAAGAGTTTTGTACCCCATACCGTTGACACCCTCCAGTCGGAGATATAGTTTTCAGCCCGGATGTGAATTATGAA
>NPID01003115.1_pt2 | contig 26295 bp, 26 predicted proteins | sample 8637491 | NCBI WGS metagenome assembly NPID01 (sample SAMN07420843, study PRJNA396082) | bioreactor metagenome | isolation source: sample BA6 brine-fed electro-methanogenic bioreactor BA | place: Japan: Kochi | collected 2016-06-14 | reverse complement strand
GGCGTCGATGTGTGCCATTATCCCTATGTTCCGGATCCTTGAGAGATCGTACTCCCGTGACATCTATGCACTTCTCCGTTCATTTCATGTAATTGGAAGCTCGGGTGGAGCCCGAATATACACCGTTCCCGGTGAACCGGGCAAAAATCCGTATATTCCGCCTTCAAAGCGAAAGGAGAACCCTCTTGGAACGAGATTACTGCGCGGTGATAGCAGGGGAGCTTTCCCTGGGCGGGGACAGGGTGTCGGCTGTGATGGCACTGATGGACCAGGGAGCCACCATACCCTTCATAGCAAGGTACCGGAAGGAAGCCTCCGGGGGTATGGACGAAGTGGTCCTTGCGGAACTGAAGGCCCTCAGGGAGAAACTCACCGCCCTGGACCAGAGACGCCGTGCCATAGTTTCGTCCCTGAAGGAGAGGGACCTTCTGGACCCGGAGCTGGAGAAGAAGATAGCGAGGGCCTCCACACTCACCGAACTGGAGGACATCTACCTTCCCTTCAAGCCCAGGAGGAAGACACGGGCTTCGAAGGCCGTGGCGGCTGGTCTTGAACCCCTGGCCGACGCTCTGATGGTCCAGGGTCCCTCGGATCCCTTGGAACTGGCGGGTCCCTTCGTGAACCCCGAGGCCGGCATCGGGAACCCTGTCGAGGCCCTTGCAGGGGCCAGGGACATTATCGCCGAAAGGATCACCCTGGATTCAGGAGTCAGGGCCCTGATCAGGAAGCTGTACATGGAGCGGGGGGTCTTCCGAAGCAGGGTGATAAAGGGCAAGGAGAAGGAAGGAAGCAGGTACCGCGACTGGTTCGACTGGTCGGAGAAGGTCTGCGATGCCCCTTCCCACAGGATACTTGCAATGAGGAGGGGGGAGAGGGAACTCTTCCTGAACCTCTCGGTGCAGGTGGACGAGTCCGTGGCCATGGGTCTTATTCAGAGGGTATTTCCACTGAAGCCATGCCCCTGCGGGGAAGAGGTCCGCACCGCCATGGAGGACGGGCTGAAGAGGCTGCTCGGCCCGCAGATGGAGACCGAGGTCAGGCTCTCCACAAAGGAGAGGGCCGACAGGGAGGCCGTGGGGGTGTTCGCCATGAACCTCAGGGACCTGCTCATGGCCCCGCCCCTGGGTCAGAAGGCCGTGCTTGCCATCGATCCGGGATTTCGCACAGGCTGCAAGACGGTGTGCCTGGACGGCCTGGGCAGGCTCCTGGAGCACACCGCGGTCTATCCCCACACCGGCAGGGCCGAAGCCGCCGGGGAAGTGATCAGGACCCTGACGGTGAAGCACCGCATCCAGTGCGTTGCCATAGGGAACGGAACCGCGGGAAGGGAGACGGAGGCCTTCATACGAGGGCTCTCCCTGGGAATACCCGTGGTGATGGTGAACGAGAGCGGCGCCTCCATCTACTCCGCTTCAGATGCGGCAAGGGAGGAGTTCCCGGAGCTTGACCTGACGGTCCGGGGGGCGGTCTCCATAGGCAGGAGGCTCCAGGACCCCCTGGCGGAGCTGGTGAAGATCGACCCGGCCAGCGTAGGGGTGGGGCAGTATCAGCACGATGTGGATCAGAAGCTCCTGAAGGAGACCCTGGATGCCACGGTGGTCTCCTGCGTGAATGCAGTGGGGGTGAACCTGAATACCGCCAGTGCAAGGCTGCTTTCCTATGTATCGGGCCTTGGGCCGTCCGCCGCCGCGTCCATAGCGGAGTTCAGGGAGAAGAACGGGGCATTCCGCAGAAGAAGCCAGCTCATGAAGGTTCCCGGGATCGGTCCGGTGGCCTTTCAGCAGGCTGCGGGTTTCCTAAGGATCCCCGACGGGACAGAACCCCTGGACCGCAGCGCAGTGCACCCTGAGAGCTACGGGGTGGTGGAGGAAATGGCCGCCGCGGCTGGAACCACCGTGGAGGGTCTTCTCAACCAGCCCGGTCTTCTCGAAGGAATCGATCTGAAAAGGTTCGTGGACGATCGCAGGGGCATGCCCACCCTTCTGGACATAGCAGGGGAGATAAGGAAGCCCGGACGGGACCCCAGGGAGCGGTTCGAGCCCTTCTCCTTCGCAGATGTGCACGGTCTCGAAGATCTCCGGGAGGGAATGAAACTGCCCGGGATAGTCACCAATGTCACCGACTTCGGCGCTTTCGTGGACATCGGGGTTCACACCGACGGGCTGGTTCACGTGAGCAGGCTGAGCACAGCCTGGATACGCCACCCGTCAGAGGTTGTCCGGGTGGGGATGAGGGTTGATGTTACCGTAACAGGGATAGACTCCGAAAGGAAAAGGATAAGCCTCTCCATGGTGTAGCCCCTGGAACACCGAAGGCGGGTCAGGGTAGACCGTTCTGAAGGAGGACGAACATTACATGAGAACCGCTGCTGCGGCGCTGCTGCTGATCACCGCACTGGCCATGGCCGGGGGGAGCGCCACCGTTGAGATAAAGAACTGCACATCCACCGACTTCTACTTCGTCTGGGTAACCGAATCCGGACGGGAGAAGTGGATCGACATGCTGGGGCTCTCCATACTGCCCCCGGACAGCTCCGCCATCTTCCAGGTAACGGAGGGTTTCTACGATTTCAGGATAGAGGACTGCGAGTGGAGAACCTACTCGTTCTCCAATATTCCCATCGCCGGGGGATCATCCTTCGTCTGGGAGGTCCTTCCGGTTCATGAGGACACCGATTAGGTACCCTCGAGCTCCATTCTCACCGCTTCATGCATGTTGGCGATGGCCCTTTTCAGGGTGCTGTCCTCGCTGGTGTCCAGCCCCTGGTCCCCATAGGCCACCTGGAGCAGGGCGTCGTTGGCCATTCTGAGCCTGCGGCAGACGATGGAAGAGAGGAACCGCATGAACTCCACCGCGGTCCGGGGATCCTTGTCCAGCATGGCGCCGTACTCCGCCGATCCCATCCTCAGGATGCTTCCGGCGCCCACGGCGGTAACCGAAGCGGAACGCTCGGTCCGGTCTATGAAGGTCATTTCCCCGAAGATGTCACCCCTGTTCAGCATGGCTAGGACGAAGTCCTCACCGGCTGAGTCGTCGTGGACCCTGAACTGACCCCTGGTAATGATGAAAAGCTCGTCTCCGGGGCTGCCTTTCTCTATGACCGTTTCACCGGCCTGCACGTTAAGTCTCGTGCAGAACCATACTATCCTGGAAGCCAGTTCCCTGGGAATCGTGTTGCTCACTGGTGCTCCATCATCGTTTCCGGCTGGATGAACTCAGGGGGTGTTCCGAGATAGCCAGGGTAGTAGAGTCCTTCCCTGAGCGCTCTGCGCAGGAATGCGGCCCTTGCCCTGTAGAAAGCCGCCGCCGGATCGGCGGAATCCGCAAGGGCCTCCCTTACTTCGGCCATCAGGGTGGCCGACGAGGCCTCGCAGTAGGGCTGTTGCAGGTCACCTCCCGCGTTCCTGAGCAGCCGTCTGTAGTCGAGGCACTCGTTCATTATCTCCAGAGGGGTGCCGGTCCCGGTCTGCCATAGAAGGTAGGCGTACTCATACCTCACGTCCAGGCTGTCGGGGTTACTGGCAACGCCCTCCCTTATGAAGTCCATTCCCTCGGTTACCTGACCCAGGTTCACCGCCAGGTGGAAGGCCGCGTCGGTGTACACATCGGTGAAGTGGGGGTCCAGCCTGGCAATGAGCCACATCTGGGGCAGATAGTCGGTGACCTGGTTCCAGGGGATCCCCTGGTACATCTCTATGTGGTGGTAGTCGTCGAGCTGCAGATAGAGAGCGCTTGCGGCAAAGTGCTTCAGTCTCTGGAACCCTGAGCCCACCGTTTCCACATGGCGGAAGGTGTCCACCCTTATTCTGGAAGAGACCGATGCTCCCGAGAACACCGCCCCGGCAAGGAAAGCCAGGGAGAGAACCAGGGGCAGAACCCTTTCCCTCACCTTCGCCGCTTCCTTCCCGACAGGAAGAAGATGATCCCTGCAAGGAGCAGGAACATGGCGCCGTCCCTGGCAAGCTTGCCCCATATGAACCTGGCCGCCCAGGGCTGGTTGAAGAACCACTGGGTTCCGTGGTTCCTTACACCGGATCCGTGGCTGTGTCCCGATGGTGTTGCGTCACCTGAATGGTGAACTCCTTCTTCATCGGCATGATCGTGATCATCATGGCATTCCTCGCAGTAATCGCCTTCTTCGTGGTGGTGCTCCTCGTCCAGGTGTTCCTCTGGGGCCACCTCCGCCACGTCGTAGTCCTCCACGCAGCCTGAGAGGGCAAGGAGCGCGGCGGCGAAAAGGAGTCGAATCCTCATTTCAGGTCACGCCCCCTGAAAACCGCCAGGGCAAGGGAGAGCATGAAGGCGCTGTAGCACAGGCCGTAGAAGACCGCCACCACGAAGTACAGAGGCTCTATCTCGAATCCGTGGGCGATGGGGTCCTTTATGTGGAAGACGTCTGCGTGGGGAAGCAGGAGCCTCAGCGTTCGCATCAGCCCCGGGGACGACGGCATCAGGCCGATGAACTCCGCCACGCTCATCTGGCTCACGATGAAGAGCATGGTGGTAAGCGGCCAGTTCAGGGGCGGAGAGGCGAAGAAGCTGAAAAAGAACACCGTGGAGAGCAGGAACCACCCCTCCACCAGTATCAGCAGCGTGGCGGGAAGGAGGTTGCCCGGTATGGGCAGGCCGTTGAAAAGGAGAATGAGCATCAGGCCCAGGCAGCTCACCAGCAGAGCAGCCGACTGAACCAGGGCGGCACCGAAGAACCTCCCCATGAGGTACTGCCCCCTGGAGAGGGGCACCGCCAGAAGGGGCATTATGGTCTTCGTCTCCCTGTCCCTGGGGTAGAGGTTGGCAGCGAGGCCCAGGGCCAGAAGAAGCGCCCCCACCTCTATTCCGAAAAGGCCGAAATCCAGTATGAACCGCCCCTGGTTGGATACATCGAAGGTGGGCACCGAGGCTATACCGCCCAGACCCAGGAGGATCACCAGGAGTATCCCCCAGAGGGTCCTCCTTCTGAAGAGCATCCGGAGGGTCATCAGTGAGAAGGTGAACACCGTTCTCATGCTTTTCCTCCTCCGCTCACGGCAATGTATACCTCTTCCAGGGTCTTCATCTTCTGCTCAACCCTGGTTATCTTCAGCCCCTTTTCCCTTGCCTTGTCGATCTTCGCCTGGAGGGCGCTTTCCGGCACCTCCAGCTCCACCGAGTCGCCGGAATCGTTCTCGGCGGTGAGTCTGAAGGTCCTCTCGCTGCCCAGCAGTTCGCCCAGGGATCCCTGTGCGATGAGCTTTCCCCGGGAGAGCATCACCGCCCTGTGGCATACGGTTTCCACCTCGGAGAGGATGTGGGAGGAGAGAAATATCCCCGCCCCTCTCCTGTTCTCCTCCAGTATGATGTCCCGGAACTCCTTCCTGGCCACGGGATCGAGGCCTCCCGTGGGCTCGTCCATCACCAGGAGTTCAGGTTTCGACTGCAGGGCCAGGGCAAGGCTCATGCGCTGCTGCATTCCCTTGGAGAACTGCCTGATGGCGGTTCTCTCCCAGCCCTTCAGGCCCACCCTTTCCAGAAGGGCCGTCCAGTCCTTCTCATCTCCATCAAGCCCCCTCATGGAAGCGAACATGGTCATGTATTCCATAGGGGTGAAGGTACGCTCGTAGTCGGGATTCTCAGGAACGTAGCCGATGCGTTTCCGCGCAGCCGCAGAGGCGGGGGGGAGCCCCCAGAGGGAAACCCTGCCCCCGGAGGGTTTGAGCAGCCCCAGGGCACACTTGATCGTTGTTGTCTTCCCGGCACCGTTGTGGCCTATGAAGCCCACTATCTCCCCGGGGCGCACCTCGAAGGAGATCTGAGACACGGCGTGGACCGTGCCTATGCCTTTCCGTCCGGGAAAATCCTTCCGCAGATCGGTAACCTTGAGAGGAGGATTCTCGTTCATGGCTCTCCCGCCGTTCGTTTCATGAGGGCAAGATATTTTAAGGAGTCAACGGCAGCAAGCCCGTCAGCCCAGGTAGCCCAGACCCTCCAGCTTCTTACGGATGTTCTCCTCGCTCTCCCCGGAGGCAGGGTCCAGCTTGTTCAGCTCCCTTGTGAGCACGTGCAGGATGAACTCCTCCGGGGAGGAGTAGCCGCCGGCGTCGGCAACCTTCACAAGCTTCTCCTTGAGGGCGTCGTCGATCTTCATCTTTATCTTTGCCATGAGAACTCCCGTTCAGTTTCGCTCATACCTTTACCTTGAATACCACGGCCCCGGCGATGGCCCAGAGGCTGGAGAACACCAGGAACACCGCGAACCAGCTCCATCTGCCCCCAAGCACCCCGTAGTCCGCAGGGGTAAGATACACCTTTACCGACCTCACCCCAGGGGGCGATACGGCGTTCCATGGGCGGAGGATGGAAGCGAATATCCCTCCGGGTTCGGCCCCACGGACGACCACAGACCCCGCTCCTCCGGAAGAGCCGGTCTTGAAGGCAGGGTCATCCATTGTGAAGAGCCCGTTCTCCCCGGTGAAGGAGAAGCTCTTTTCCAGGGAGTCCGCAACCGTCAGTACAGGGGAGACAAGCTCCCCGGAGACCGGATCGCCCAGGGCGGAGGGCAGTGATGACTCCCATCGGATAACCGCAGTGTGAGGTCTGCCTTCCCCTGGAGGGAGGTATCCGTACCTGGCGTCCAGCTGCGCAGCCACGAGAACGAAGGGAACCGCTATCACCAGCATAGGCCTGAGCAGGTGCCAGAGGTATATGAAATTGTCGGCGATGAGTCCCCCTGCCAGTTTCAGCACAGTTGCAGGACTCTCCAGGTAAAGGAGCATTCCCAGGGCCCTGGAGCCCATCTTCCGCCGGAGCTCCGAGATCGCGTGCTGATTTGAGGTGCGTTTGAAGATGAGTATCATAATAACACCTGTGAGGGCGCTTATCCACATCATTCCCCAGAGCGGATCCAGGGTACGGAAGGGGTAGAGAAGAACATCGAACAGGGCGTTCACGAGGTAAGCTCCCTGGTTATCAGGGCGCCCATGTCGGTGAGGGTGATCCCTTCCGGCACGTCCTGCACCGTTGTCACCAGCGAACCGGGGCATTCATCCGGGGATATGCAGTGGGTGCCGCTCCAGGGGTCCATGTTGTCGGTGATAACCTCTTCCGGGAAAGCCCCCAGGGTGGTCTCCCAGCTGGCGCGGTAGCCCCTGGAGTAGCCAACAAGCATGTCAGGGGCCCAGGGGGGCATCTCCATGCCGGGGTAGAGGTCCTCGAGTATGTAGAGGTTCTTCACCGGCCGTTCCCCGGTGAGGGGATCCACTGCGCTCTCCAGGGACCTTTTCAGGTGCACCATGAGGCCGCTGCGGTCCGAGGCCGAGACCACGCCGTCCTTCTCACGCCCGGCAAGGTTAACGTAAAGGCCGTTGAGGCCCAGGCCGTAAGCTCCTGTGCCCCTCCAGTCCAGGCAGGCGAACATGTCGCTGTTGCGCTGGTAGGGGTGGGCTATGGAGGCGAAACCCTCCGCCGCAAGGAAGGAGTTCAGGTTGAAGCTGCGCCTGAAGGGGGCGAAGCCGTGGTCGGAGAGGAGGATAAGCTCGGTGCGGCTGTCCAGGAGTTCCATGGCCTCCCCGACGGCGATGTCCATCCTTGAGTACAGGTCGGCGATGACCCCCCTGAACCTGGGCTCCACCTGGCCGTAGAGGGGGCTGGCGGGGTCCATGGAGCGGAAGAACATGTGCACGTTCAGGTCGAGGCTCGTGAAGTAGAAGAAGAGCAGCCCTTCCCTGTACCTGGAAAGGGCGGTGTGGAAGAGGCTCATCCTCTCGTCGAATACTATTTCGGCCTGTGAGAGGTAGTCGTCGTCGTTGAATANNGTGTCCTCGGGGAAGCCCTGGGTGTAGTAGAGCCCGGCCTCCCGGGCAAGGTCGCCTGCGTACCAGTCCGGGCTCGATATGGGCAGGGCCGGATTCTCAGGGTCGATGTTAAGGGGCGTGAGGTAAAGCTTCAGCTTCGGGGAAGCTTCCTTGAGGTAAAAACGGCCTATCGCGTGTACGGTGGAGAAACCAGCCAGGGCCGAGAAGCTGAACCGCATCCAGGGGCTCCACTGCCCCTCACCCAGTACTATCGAGTCTCCGTCCATGTCTATACGCACAGCACGGCTGTCCCTGTCTATCCAGGCCTTTACCTCAACGCTCATGGTGGGGCTGTCCGCAAGCAGTGAGTTCGCCGGGCCGTCCACCCTGCACTTGTAGCAGCCGTCGCCGTAGTCCCGTACCGGTATGACCACACCACCGCCGGTGTCGTCGGTTATTGACCTGGGATCATCGGTGAAGAAAGTAAAGCTCCCCTGACTGCCCCGGACGTCCGGGGTGCCCAGACCGGAGAGGAAGAGGCCTCTGGTGTTCTCCGGGGGCGGGGGAAAGTCCACCGGCAGCTTCACCATGGTAACGGGAATGTTCCGCTCCAGAAGCCTGTTCCAGAAGGGTTCGCNNCTTCACCATGGTGACAGGTATGCCCCTGTCTAGCAGCCCGTTCCAGAAGGGCGTGCCGCGGCGGAGCAGCTTCACTCCGCCGCCGGACATGGGCAGCCGTAGCGATCCTATGTCCAGGGTGGAATCCGGAGGGGTCACCTCGGAGGTGGAGAGGAAGGGGATCATTGTCTCCGGGTTCCTGTGAACGAAGTCGAAGATGCCGTGGACCGGCGGGGCCGCTCCGGTGATGAAGTTCGACCAGGCCACCGGGCTCTGGGGCGGGTTGGAGGTGCCAAGCCGCCGGAATCCCCCCATCTCCATGAGCCTTGCGGTGTTGGGCATGAGCCCCCGGGATGTGAAACTCTCCAGGAGCCCGGGATCCATTCCGTCCACCCCCAGAACGATGACCCTTTTCCCTGAGGTTGCCCGCCCGTGCCCGCAACCCAGAGAAAGTGCAGCCAGGGCCCCGGGGGCCAGGGCGGCCTTCTTCAGGAACTCCCGTCTTTTCACAGGGGCCTCCCGTCCATGTAGCCCGGGGCCTTCAGCCCCAGCATGGTGAGCACAGTGGGGGCGATGTCCATTATGGAAGGTTCGTGGGACGAGTGCTTCCAGCTGGTGAAGAGGACCCCCTTCACAAGCTCCGGGTCATGGCAGTGGTCGCCGTTCCAGTGCTTATCGTTGGGGTAGATCACATCCCGTCCCACGCAGCCTGTCACGCAGCCCCAGTCGGACCTGTAGCCTGCTTCGGTGAAGGGAATGATGTCCGGGCTTCGGTCGACATAGGGGCCGGAATAGGTATCTGAAGCCAGAGCCACGGAACGGATCACCGGATCGTCACCGTGGCGGAGGGAGAGCAGTTTCTCCCGTATCTCTTCCATAAGGGCGGGGGCTTCTTCAGGGTCGACCATGCCCCGGCCCTCCCGGCCCTTCATGTTCACGTTTATCCCGGTGAGACCCAGGGCGTAGGCCCTGGTACGGGACCAGTCCACCCCGTGATACGAGGCGGATACGGTCTCGACTCCCTCCTCCAGAACGAGGTAGCCCTCCTCCAGAAGCCACCTGTTGAAGTCCACGCATGTGTGGAAGGAGGTGAACCCGTGGTCGGACATGACGATGAGCCTCTGGCCCTTCTTCATCATGGCCATTGTTTCGCCCACCAGTTCGTCCATCTTCAGGTACATCCGGTGAATTACGCTTCCCGGTTCAGTGCCCTGCCCCCAGAACATGTGCTGTATCCTGTCGGAGGTGTCGAATACGCAGACCGTAAGGCCGTCCTTACCGTTCTTCAGCGCGTTTCGGAACATGGCCTTCCTCTCACGGAAGTAGGCCCAGGCCATGTCCAGGAAACTGCCTTCGTCGAGGTGGCCGTTGGATAGCGCCCATGTGTCCTCGGCCAGCCCAAGCGTGGCGAAGCTGCCCACCGCTCCGGCAAGGTACCTGGAATAGGTAACCGGGTGTGAGAGTGGAACCACTGGACTTGACGGATCAACGTGAAGGGCGGTGCAATATACCACCGGACCGTCAGTTATGCGGAATCTTGCAATGCCTCTTACCTTTGTCCTGCCGGCCCTGTACTCGATGCCCAGCCAGGGTGAAAGCTCCCCGGCGGAGCACTCCACATGGCCGCAACCCGCGGCGACGCGCCATGACCCGTTCTTCCTGGAAGAAAAGGAAACCTCCACCGGATCGCAGCCCTCGGGGCCTTCCAGCAGCCCGGTCCAGAGGCCATTGCCTTTCCCGGAGAGCTTCGCCGGTCGGCCCCCGGTGAACTCCATGCCGTGGGAGTCCGGGGAGAAGAGCGTGTAGCTGCCCTGGCTTCCCCTGAGATCCGGCACGCACATGCCGCAGAGCAGCCTTCCGTCAAGCGGTTCAGGGGGATAGGTGATGGGTACACGAAGAACGGTGGAGCGTATGCCGTACTTCCCGAGAAGAGTCCAGAAAGGTCTGCTCATTCTCAGGATGGAGGATGATACCTCTTCCCGGACCCTGCCGAAGATGTTCTTTTTTCTGTATGAGGTTGTCTGGACGGAGCTGAGCACCGCAAGGTACCGCTGCCTGTCAGGGGCCAGGAAGTCGAATATGCCGTGCTTTCCAGGGTTCACACCGGTCTGGAAGCTGGACCAGGCCACAGGGGAAACCCCCGGGGATGTTGTCCGAAGCCTCCGGTAGCACCCGGAGGAGGCAAGCTTCTTCATGTTGGGCAGGTCGCCGTTCTCCCAGTACTTCTCAACCAGATATGGCGAGAGGCCGTCCAGACCAAGGATCACCACACGGGAGCACTCAGCCTTCCCGGGTCTGCGGCTTTTCTTCAAGGCGCGAACGATGACCATCAGCGGCCAGAAGAGGAACGAGAGCAGCGATACGGCAACGGCATTCACGAAAACCACGAATGATGTAAGAATACCGAATCCCGCCCCGGGGCCTATGTAGGCCTGGGCGGCTCCCGGTATCAGAAGAAGCACAAGAATCAGGAAAGCCAGACGCAGAAAGATCCTCCCGTACGCTAAGGAAAGCAATTATACTCTGAAAATACCGGAGACGAAACCATTGGTTCCCGAAATGGAGGAAGCATGAGGAAAGCCGCAGTTTTTGCAGCAGCGCTCCTTATCCTTGCCTGCGGAGGCAGCAGGATAGAGCTCAACAACGCCACTGGGATGGACCTTGACCAGGTAACCGTGACCATCGGCGAGAACACCGAGACCTTCACCGACATAGAGGCCAACCAGACCTTCGGCACCGATCTGCCCATAACCGGCCCCGCCGAGTTCATAAGGCTGGAGTGGACCGCAGGGGGGGAGACCAGCTCCATGGAATACTCCCTGATCGAACGGGCGGCTGAAGCAAAGCACATAAGCATTCTCTTCGCCCCGGACGAGGTCAGCGTCAACTACGCTTTCTAGCTTTTTCGCTGTCACCGCGTGCGGCTGAAAGGCCATATTTAGCATATTCCCGGTTCACCGATGAAACGGGAGTATCATGAACATCACCAGTATCGGAATCGATATAGGCTCGGTGGCGGTTAAGGCCGCCATGCTCAGCGACGGCACAGTGGTGGATTCGGTGTATCGCCGCCACCACGGCAAGCCCCTTGAGACCCTTGCGGAGCTTTTCAGGGATTACCCCGTTCTCTCCCGGGCACCTTCAGTGCTCACCGGCAAGGGTTCCTCTGTTCTCGTGAAGCACCTTTCCCACCCCTCGGTGAACGAGGTGGTGGCCCTGGCCGCAGCCGTGGCCAGGTACCTGCCCGACGCGGGGAGCGTGGTGGAGATGGGCGGGCAGGACTCGAAGCTGCTCCTGCTCAGGAAGGACGCCGCCGGGGAAACGGTGATGGACGAGTTCAGCATGAACTCGGTCTGCGCCGCGGGAACAGGTTCCTTCCTTGATCAGCAGGCGGCCCGCCTGGGACTTACCCCGGAGGAGATGGGTGACCTTGCCGCAGGCTGCGGCANNACCTGGCGGCGGGATGCGAAACACCTCCCAGAATAGCAGGAAGATGCAGTGTTTTCGCCAAGAGCGACATGATACACCTGCAGCAGGTAGGCGCCACCGTGGAGGAAATAGTATCCGGGCTCTGCCACGCGGTGGCCAGGAACTTCAGAAGCGTAATAGCCGCAGGCAGGAAGTTCAGGTTCCCGGTTGCCTTCGTGGGCGGCGTGGCCGCCAACAGGGGAATGGTGAAGGCCTTCGAAACCGTGCTAGAGGGCAGGGTAAAGGTGCCTGAGAACTACGCCGTGCTCACCGCCGCCGGGGCCGCCCTTGCCGGGGAACCAAGGATTCTTACTGCTGAGGCGGTCGAGGAGGTGCTTCGCCGGGAGGCCGGGGCCTCGGAAACCCTGCCCCCTCTGAGACCCTACGCCCTGGAGAGGGCGGACTTCTCCACAGCGGGTGAACCTCCGGAAGAGGGCATCTACCTGGGAATAGACGTGGGTTCCATAAGCACCAACCTGGCCGCAGTGGCCGCCGACGGGTCGGTGGTGGACAGGATATACCTCCGCACGGCGGGAAGGCCTCTTGAGGCCGTCAAGAAGGGCCTCAGGGAGATGGGGGGCCGGATGTCCCGGGTCCCCGTTCTCGGCGTCGGGGTCACAGGCAGCGGAAGGTACATGACAGGAGACTTCGTTGGGGCCGATGTGGTCCGCAACGAGATATCAGCCCAGGCCAGGGCCGCGGTGGAGATCGATCCGGAGGTGGACACCATCTTCGAGATCGGGGGCCAGGACTCCAAGTACATCTCCATCAAGGACGGCAGGGTGGTGGACTTCGAGATGAACAAGGTCTGCGCCGCCGGAACCGGCTCCTTCCTTGAGGAGCAGGCAGAGAAGCTTGGGGTTGCGATTGAGGACTTCGGGCCAATGGCCCTTGGATCCGCTGTCCCGGTGCGTCTCGGGGAGAGGTGCACGGTTTTCATGGAGAGCGATGTGGTCTCCCACCAGTCGGTGGGCACCGAGGTGCCCAGGATCACCGCCGGGCTCTGCTATTCCATCGTTCGTAACTACCTGCACAGGGTGGTGGGTGAGAGGAAGATAGGCAAAAGGATATTCTTCCAGGGCGGAACAGCCCACAACCCCGGCGTGGTGGCCGCCTTCAACTCCGTTCTGGGAGATGGAAGGCGTGTGATACTGCCCCCGCACCACGACGTAACCGGAGCCATAGGCGCAGCCCTGATGGCCAGGGATTCGATGGCGCAGGTGGCCCGGTCCTCTTTCCGCGGGTGGAGCCTCTCGGAGAACAGCTACGCACAGGATTCCTTCGTTTGCAAGGCCTGCTCCAACCACTGCGAGATACACAGGGTAACCCTTCAGGACGGCACGAAGCTCTTCTACGGAGGCAGGTGCGAGAAGTATGAGACCGGGGCCATGCAGATATCCGAAGGGGGCGAGAACCTCTTCCGCAAGAGGGTCGAGAACCTGTTCGCCTGCTCCGGGGAGGACTGGGGCGGGGGCCCTGTGGTCTCCATTCCCAGGGCCCTGTGGTTCTGGGAGCTGTTCCCCTTCTTCGGCACCTTCTTCAGGACCCTTGGATGCAGGGTAAAGGTCAGCGGCGAGAGCCGCTCCTCAACCGTTCATTCAGGGGTGGAGAGCGTTGCGGCGGAGACCTGCTTCCCGGTGAAGATAGCCCACGGACATGTTCTTGAGCTGCTTCAGGACGGGGCGGACACCATCTTCCTGCCCTCCATACTCAGGAACAGGCCCCACGGGGATTTTACCGAGAGTTACAACTGCCCCTACGTTCAGGGTTCGCCGTACCTGCTGGACGCCGGGCTCGACCTTTCCGGCATGCGCAGTGTCAAAGTGCTGAAACCGGTTCTTGACTTTTCCCTGCCCGGTGACGAGTGGATGAGTGCCCTGATCGAAACGGCGGTGGAGCTGGGGTTCAGCCCCGGTGAGGCAAAGAAGGCGCTGAAGGCAGCGGAACTGGCCCAGGAAAGGTTCACGGAGCTAAACCGGGAAGCCGGCACCAGGGCGGTGGAGAACCTGAACGGCAGAAGGGGCTTCGTTCTTGTGAGCAGGCCCTACAACGGTTCCGACCCCATGGTGAACACCGACCTCCCGGGGAAGCTGGCGAAGCTGGGCGGGGTGGTGATCCCCCTGGACATGCTTCCCCTTCCCATGGACAGGACCGCCGACGAGTTCAGGAACATGTACTGGCACTACGGCCAGCGAATCCTCGCAGCGGCCATTGCGGTCAAGGAGAACAGCGGCCTCCACGCTGTTTATGTGAGCAACTTCGGCTGCGGCCCGGATTCCTTCATAGAGCACACCTTCGCCGAGGTGATGGGGGAGAAGCCCTACCTTTCCATAGAGATCGACGAACACGCGGCTGACGCCGGGGTGATAACCAGATGCGAGGCCTTCCTGGACGCCCTTGAAGGTGCCGGAACCACAGGCACCGGCACCCATGTGCCCTGGAAGAGCGAACCCCCGGACCTCACCGGCAGAACGGTGTGGATACCCCTTATGAGCGAAGCCACATATCTGGCCGCCGCGGCGGTCAGGAACAGGGGGCTTGACGCCAGGGCGATACCCCCCACCACAGCGGAAACGGTTGCCAGGGGCAGAACCGTTACCACAGGCAGGGAATGCTACCCGGCAATAATCACCGCCGGGAACATGCTGAAGATCCTGGAGGAGAACGATCCTGAGAAGAGCGCTTTCTTCATGGCAACCGCATCGGGACCCTGCCGCTTCGGGCGGTACTGCAACTTCCACAGGCAGGTGCTGGAGAAGAGGGGTTACAACGGAGTTCCGGTACTCACCGCAAGCTCCAGCGATTCCTATTCCGAGGTTCCGGGCCTCTCATCGAAGAAGTTCCAGAAGGATCTCCTGCAGGGCCTTGCAGCCGCGGACGTTCTGAAGAGGGCCCTCCTCCGCACCAGGCCCTACGAACTGGAACCGGGCTCCGCCGACGGGCTCTTCAGGAAATGGCTGGGCAACTTCGAGAATGCCCTTGAGGAGGGCTCGTCCCTGACAGCCCAGGCAAAGAGGGCCGCAGCGGACTTCGAGAGGCTGCCTTTGAAGGATGTTCCCAGGAAGCCACTTGTGGCGGTATTCGGCGAGATCTACGTGAGGAACGACGACTACGCAAACGACAACACCATCCTCAAGCTGGAGGAACTGGGCGCAGAGGTGGTTTACACACCGCTCACAGAATGGTTCGACTATGTGAATTACAGCTACATACAGAAGTCCAGGGAGAGGGGGAGCACCTCGGCAATGCTGAAGGGCAAGGCCAGGGAGATACTGATCTCAAAGGTAAAACGGGCCGTGGAAAAGCCCTTCGACAGGCTCCTGAAGGGAACCCCCCACGCCACGGCCGAGCAGATAATGAAGGCCTCGGCCCCCTACATGGCAGAGAACATCGGCGGCGAGGCGGTACTCTGCATCGGAACCCCCATTGCGCTCCTGGAGCACGGCGGCATTGACGGCGCGGTGAATGTCTACCCGTTCAGCTGCCTGCCGGGCACGGTTGTATCCGCGGTCTCGAGAAGGATCAAGCGCGAGAAGCCCGGGCTTCCCTGGCTGAACCTGGCCTTTGACGGCCAGGAGGACACGGACAACACATCAAGATTCGAAGCGTTCATGCACCAGGTGCGAAGGCTGCATGAGGGAAAGGCGGGAAACGGGAAATGAGAAGCGAAGTAACCGAACTGATGGCCTTCCTTGAGAAGAGCCCCACCTCGGCTCACTGCGTTACCCAGGCCGAGCTGCTTCTGAAGAAAGCCGGCTTCGAAAAGCTTACCATGGATGAGCAGTGGGACCTCAAGCCCGGCGACAGAAGGTACGTGATTGACTCGGAATCTACATTGGCCGCTTTCTCCGTTGGCGAGAGACCACCCTCCCAGTCTGGATTCAGGACAGTGGGCACCCACACAGACGCCCCGGGATTCAGGCTCAAGCCCGAGCCATACAGCTTCACCGAAGGGGTTTCCACCCTGGGCGTTGAGATATACGGAGGCCCCACCATAGCCACCTGGGTGGACAGGGACCTGGGCCTTGCAGGAACGGTGACCTTCATGGGGGAGAACGGCCTGGAGACGAGGCTCTACAACATCGACCGCCCGGTGCTCCGGTTCCCATCGCCTGCCATTCACCTTAACAGAACAGCCAACGAGAAGGGATTCAAGGTGAACGCGGAGGATCAGCTGCTGCTGGTGTTCGGCGACAGGGAGGACGACGACTGGGAGGCCCTCAGGCAGATGATAGCCGACTCCGCGGGAATGGAGAAGGACGCAATGCTGGACTTCTCCGGGGAGGTCTACGACCTCCAGAGCCCGGCCCTGGGAGGAATAGGGGAGAACTACCTGATCTCTCCCAGGATAGACAATCTTGCAAGCACCCACGCCGCGGTGATGGCCATCACAAGGGCCGACAGGTCCGACTGCACCGCTGTTGCCATTCTCTTCGACAACGAGGAGATAGGTTCAAGAACGGTGAACGGCGCGGCATCCCCCTTCATGGAGAGGATACTGGAGAGGCTCGCCGGGGGCAGGGAGGAGTACTTCCGCGCCTGCGCCCTCTCGATGAACGTAAGCGCCGACTGCGTGCACGCCGTTCATCCGGGATGGGCCGGCAAGCACAGCAGGCTCTCGAAACCCCACCTTAACTGCGGTCCGGCCATCAAGATGTCCGCCGGAGGCAGTTACGCCTCCAGCAGCAGGACCGCGGCCTACTTCGCCAGGTGCGCCGAACTGGCGGACAGCCCGGTTCAGAAGTTCGTCTCCAGGGCCGACGGCAGGAGCGGGGGCACACTGGGCCCCATAGCGGCCACAGGTACGGGCATACCCACCGTGGACGTGGGCAACCCCATGCTCTCCATGCACTCCGCAAGGGAGATGGCGGGAACTGTGGATCACGCCAACATGATCAACTGCATGAGGGTGCACCTGGAAGGGCTGGTCCCACTGGCACAGTAGAATACAGGCAGTCAACAGAAGGGCTCCGGAAGGGGCCCTTCCTTTTTTCCTTAAAAAAGGTACATAATTCTCCGCAAGCGTTTCATGAACCGAATAGAGGAGAGTGTATGAGGTTGACATTTATGATCTTGGGTGTTTTTGTCCTTGGGGCCCTTGCCCAGGTTCCCACCTACGAGGACTACTGGTATGTGTACGCCGACGGCGCCAGGATCGACCTGCCCATGGCCACGCAGCCCCGCTTGTGACCGACTGGGACCTTGACGGGGACAAGGACCTGTTCATAGGCCGCTTCCAGAGCGGCAACATCATGGTGTACGAGAACAACGGCACCAATGATTCCCCCATACTGAACTACACCGGTCTTCTGGAGGCAAACGGCACAGCCATTACCCTCCCCAGCGGTTGATGCACCGGCGCAACGAATCCACAGGCTGTGGATTGGGATAACGACGGCGACACCGACTTCATAGCAGGGGACAGGAACGGCTACATAAACTACTTCCAGAGGAACCCCGACGGCACACTTGCCGCGGGGATCAAGCTGGTCAGTGGAGGAACGATCATTGACGTTGGCTACAACTCCGCCCCTGACTTCGCAGACTGGGACAACGACGGCGACCTGGACATGATAGTGGGCAGCGACATGACCACTCCGGTAAGGGTCTACGAGAACGTGGGCAGCGCTTCGTCCTATCAGTTCAACGGATACACCGAGTTCACCGCAGGCGGATCAGTGGTGAACTGGTACCGCTCAACACCCAGCATATACGACATGAACGGCGACGGCCTTTTCGACGTGGTAATGGGAGCCACCGACAAGAAGTTCCACTATTACGAGAACACAGGCACCCTCGGCAGCCCCAGCTTCGCCGCTGATTCTCCGCTGGAGTACCAGGGAGGCGGAGATGTAATGACCGACCACTCCGACAGCCGCCTGGACATCTGCGACTGGAACGAAGACGGCCACATAGACCTGGTCACAGGGGACTACGACGACTACGTCTACCTCTACTTCGCCCACAACGGAGTTTCCACGGAAGGAGCCTCATCGGGTCTCATCGTTCCCCAGTCGCTGAGAATGAACCAGAATCCATCCAGCGGCAGCCTCTCAGTGCATATCAACCTGGGAGAGGCCTCCACACCGGAGTTTACGGTGTTCAACATCGATGGCAGGGTAGCCGGCAGGTACTCAGCGGGAACCCTTCCCGCAGGCCACAACGATGTGGTGATACAGACCAGCCTTCCCAGCGGCACCTACGTGCTTCACTGCCAGGCAGGGAACAGGAGCCTCACGGAGAGGTTCGCGGTGGTAAGGTAGAAGGAATAAGGAAGAATGAGGGGGGCGGTATTTCCGCCCCCTTCGCCTATCTTGCCAGGACCGCCTTCTCGATGAAGACCTCATTACCGGAGGTAATTCTCACCAGGTAGCATCCGCAGGGCAGGTCTGAAGTGTCCAGAAGTGCCGTTCCATTCCCGGAGGCCTGAGCAAGCCGTCTTCCTGTGCCGTCGAAAAGCTCGACCTGCACAGGCGTCTCTCCGGCAAGCCCCACTGAAAGACTGGATGAGAACGGGTTCGGCCAGATCCTGGGAGCAACTGGCTCAACGGGCGAACTGGTAGAACCGATACCGGTGACGTCGTTCCTGTCAACGAAGAATACCTCAGGGCCCCCTTCCAGATATGCCACCCAGTAACCGTCTTCAACGCCGCATACGGCGATATGCCCGGGAGAGAGGGGATAGAGACCCGATCTCAGCAGGTAGGCATAGTCGTTCCAGCCGTCGGAGTAGTGGCGGCAGTAAAGGTCGCCTCCGCTCTGCCACACCAGCAGCAGCCCTGGGTCCGCGGGGTTGGCGGACATGGCCGCCGCCTGGAGCCTGGCAGGGCCCTGGCCGGGGAAGGGAAGGGTGGAGGTGAAGCCCTCCATGCAGTCATGGATCGAATAGAACACAGTTCCGGTGGAATCGCTCCACAGGAAGACGGCCTGGTAGTAGTCGGACCCTGACGCAAGCAGCTCAGGTTCCGTGGACTCGGTGGTGGACCAGGTGAGGGTGTCGGCGGTGAGGTACACCGAAGAGGCGGTGGTGTTGTGGCACTGGGCTGCGATCTGCCAGCTGCCGGGTTCAGGGGGCATGGGAGACCCTGAAAGAGCCTGTCTCTGGGCCATAACCGGGCTGCCATTGGCGTTCATCACCGGAAATGTAACGTTGTGAACAAGGTCCTCCGGGTATCTGGAGGGGGAAAGGGGATAGGGGTCGAACAGGGTGAGGGAGTCACCCGTGGATAACTCACCCGAGGTGGAGACGGTGTATTCCCTGCTTAACCACATGAATTCGCTTCCGCTGCTGAAGTAGGTGGCCATGTAACTGCTCAACAGGCCATAGCCGGGAACGGCGGTCCTCCGCAGCAGCCCGGGAACGCTCCATTCGAAGTCCTGCAGGAACACCAGGGAGTCCTCCGTTGCCATTCCATCCCATGGATCAAGTGAATAAAGCACGTTGTCAACCGCTGCGATGAGGTGCATGCCCGAGGAAGGGTCAAGGGTGATGGTGGTGGAAACCCCGTGATAAGACTCGGCGAATGCCCTCCATGTTTCATTAACGGTGCCGTTGAACCGCCAGATGAATCCTGTGTCGCTGTCGTCGAGGCAGGAGACCCACAGGTAGTCAGAGCCGTCCTCTGCCGGTGTAATGGAAAGGTTCGACGCTCCGTGGAGCAGTGTGCTCAGCAGAGCCAGAGCAATGACTGATGGTTTCATTTCAATCCCATCGTTTGGCCTGATAATGCGATGCCCCGGAGTAAGATGATGCATCCATTGCAAGTATATGTCTTTTACTTCGGGAGAAGAAGGGGCATTCCCGTTTTGCTATAATACGGAAGAGAAAGATCGGAGGAAGACAATGGCGAATGGAAGCACCAGGGAAGTGGATGTTGCGATAATAGGTTCCGGGACCGCGGGGCTCTCCGCACTGGGCCAGGTGAGGAAAAGAACCGGGAACTTCGTGATCATCAACGACGGACCCTACGGCACCACCTGCGCAAGGGTGGGATGCATGCCCTCGAAGGCCCTGATCGAGGCGGCGGACATATACCATAAAAGGCACCTCTACAACGAGATGGGCTTCTACCTCAACGGCAGCGTGGCCGTTGACGGGAAGGCCGTTATGAAGAGGGTGAGAAGGCTTCGCGACAAGTTCGTTGCCGGGGTGAACAGGGCCACCGACAGGCTGGAGGAGCACCAGAACATCGCCGGCAGGGCGAAGATACTGGCCCCTGACCTGCTGGAGGTGAACGGCGGCAGGATAAGAACGAAGAAGCTGATAATCGCCACTGGCTCCATGGCGGTGGTGCCCGGCCCCTGGAAGGAACTGGGAAGCTCCATGCTCACCAGCGACACCATCTTCGAGATGGAGGACCTTCCGGAGAGCCTTCTTGTGGTGGGGCTGGGGGCCATAGGGCTGGAACTGGCCCAGGCAATGAGCCGCCTGGGGGTTAAGGTAACTGGATTTGACGCCCTGCACACCATAGGTGGAATAACCGACCCCGATGTTGCCAGATCGGCGGTTAAGATCATTGGGGAGGAGTTCCCCATTCACCTGGGGGCGAAGGTAAGCCTTGAAAGAGTTCCAGGGGGCAAGGTAAGGGCCTCCTGGAGCGGCAGCACCGCCACCGCAGACAAGGTGCTCGTGGCGGTGGGAAGGAAGCCCAACATAGAGGGCCTTGGCCTGGAGAATCTGGGCATTGAGCTGAACGGGAACGGTCTGCCGGGATTCAACCAGCATACCCTCCAGGTGGGCGACCTCCCCGTGTTCCTCCCAGGCGACGTAAACGGAAGGGCACCCATACTCCACGAGGCAGCCGACGACGGTCATATAGCAGGCTACAACGCAACATTGAGCAACAGCGACGAACACTGCTTCTGCAGGCGCACTCCCATCGGCATCGTATTCTCCGACCCCAACATAGCATTCGCCGGCTCCCGGTTTGCCGACCTGGAGATGGACGAAGCTGTAACGGCTGAGGAGGACTATTCCACCCAGTCCAGGGCCATCACCGCCGGAGAGAACAGGGGCATGATTAAGCTCTACGCCTCGAAGGTAACCTCTAAGCTGCTGGGGGCAGAGATGGCGGTTCCCGGAGGAGAGCATATGGCCCATACCCTATCATGGGCCATCCAGCGGGGCCTCACTGTGTTCCAGATGCTTGAGCTGCCTTACTATCACCCGGTGCTGGAGGAGGGCATAAGGGGCGCTCTCAGGAAGCTTGCCGATAAGATCGAAAAGAGGGAATCAGCCCCTGAAGTGCCGCTTTGCCGCCAGATCCCCGGGGAGGACTGAATGTGACAGCGCTGATCTTCACACTGATACTTGCGGGGCAGACAGGCTCAAGCTATCCGGACACCCTGGAGATCACGGGGGTATTCGCAGGGTACAGCATGGGAGACTACTACCATGCCGTGTTCATCAGCGAAGACGGCATGATGGAAACCACATTCGTTCCCGGAGTATCCACACCTGGTCTGGACGTTTTCCTCTTCATGCACAGGTGGGAAGAAGTCACTGTGCTCGCGGAGAACAGGCAGTTCGACCTGTACGAGGCAGGCTGTCAGATAGTGCCTGTGATAGTGGATGCCAGTGCCGGTGGGGAAAGCTACACTGACTGGTTCGATACGGTGGTGAGGGAGATGGGCATCAAGACCGCCGGGGAGTTCCATGAAGCGTTCGGGGATCCCATTGAAACCGAACCCCTTGTGGACGAGGGAGCCCTCTACTCAAGCCTGCGTGGAGAGAACTAGACATTTTCCCGGGGAAGTGTATTTTACCGGGTCAGTTTCCGGTCCATAACTCTTTGAAGAAAGGAACGCCGGATGACGATACACGCCTCTGGTGAATTCTGGGACAGGGTCCTGCAGGAAAAGGACCCCGAAACCGCCGACCTTTCACAGAGCAGGCCCGACGAGAACCTCCGGACCTTCTGCGACATCTACCTGAAGAGGAAGGCCAGGGTGCTGGACATAGGCTGCGGAGGCGGCAGGAACTCCCAGTACCTTGCCCAGGAGGGCTGCGAGGTCCACGGGCTGGACATTGCCCCTGCGGCGGTTGAGTTCTGCCGGAAACGGATGAAAAGGTTCGGTCTGCCCGGCACTTTCACAATGGGCGATATGACTTCCATACCCTACGAGGATGGCTTCTTCGACGGAATAGTATGCGTGGCAGCCCTGGACCATGTGACCCTCCAGGGGGCGAAGCAGGCCATCAGGGAGATCCGAAGGGTGAAATCCCCCCAGGCGAGTGCGTTCATCACCTTCGATCCGCCGAACCGCGACAGCGAGATAGAGGGGGAGGCCCAGACACAGGAGGACGGCAGCCTCTACTTCACAGCAGGCCCTCAGAAGGGGATGCTCTTCCGCAGGTATACCGATGACGAGATAAGGAACCTGATAGGCCTGGAGAACATCACCAGCTTCGAGCATACCGACAATGGTGAGAGAATAGTGGTCTGCAGGTAGGGAAGCCCCTAGTCCCCGAGAATACGAGCGGCAAGCAGCGTGAAGTCGTCGGCGTAGTGGTCTTCGCCGTGGAAGTTCTTCACGCTTCGCTCTATCAGGGCCAGCAGATCGGGCAGGGAGAGCGCCCTGTTCTTTGCGGCAAGGGTTGCGATCCTCTTCTCGCCGAACTCCTCCTCGGATGAGTCCATGGCCTCGGATACCCCGTCGGTGTACATCAGCACTATATCCCCGTTCTCCAGCTGCAGTTCGCCCTCTTCATAGATTGCGTTCTCGGTCACTCCGAACAGCAGCCCGCCGGTGGAGAGGGTTTTCACGGTGCCGTCATGCTTAATCAGGAACGGGGGATTGTGGCCGGCGTTCACATAGCGCACGCATTTCTTCACTGGATCCATGCAGAGCATGAAGAAGGTTATGAACATCTCAGGAGGGGTGTTCTCGTATACTATCCTGTTGATCTTCGTTGCCGACTCGTAAAGCCTGGCTCCCATTGCCTGGGTAGTGCGCAGGGAAGCCTGGAGGTTGGCCATTATCAGTGCCGCACCGACTCCCTTGCCTGAAACATCCCCAATGGAAAGCACCACCCTGCCGTCCTCCAGCCTTATCACGTCGTAGTAGTCGCCTGCTACGTCGAGGCAGAACTTTATCAGAGGGGCTATCTCAAGCCCGGGCACCCTGGGTATCCTCTGGGGAAGCAGGCCCTCCTGGATGGACCTGGCCACCCGAAGCTGCTCCTCCAGCTTTTCCTTCTGAAGCTTCTCTCCCAGCAGCTCCAGGTTCTCCGCTACCAGGGCGGTCTGGGCGCTGAAACTCTGAAGCAGCTCCAGCTCCTCGGCGGTGAAGTCCTCGCCGTTGGTCTTTGTGCTTATCACCAGGAAGCCCATGAGCCCCGATGTGGTTACCAGGGGCAGCAGAATAGCGCTCTTCCTGCGGATGAACCAGTCCCTCTGCTCAGGGGAGAGAATGATCTTCCCGCTGGCTATCATCTCGTCGAAGAGCAGGGGATTGTCCTTGGACTCCAGCCTGCGGAGGAACTCGTCGCCGGGGATGAACGGGGTGGGCTCCGTAAGGTCTCCGCTGAAGAAGCCCTTGCCGTCAACGCGTATCACCGGGTAGATCCTCTCGGCGGACAATCCGTCGGCAAGCTTCTCCTCAAGCTCCTTCCAGAACTTCTCTCCCTCGGCCCTCACCATGCTGGAGGCCAGGAAGTCCTTCATGAGCCGCCGCAGCTTCACTCTTTCCGGGTAGAAGTAACCCTCTATCCGGTGGCGTATCTTCCTCTGGGCCCACATGAACAGCATTGCCAGCACGATCCCGGTAACCAGTATGGCGTTCTGGGAATCGAGACCCACCCCCGAGAGAACGAAACGCACCAGCGCCCAGAGGACCCCGGCGAACAGCGCAAGCATGGTGAAGTTAACCGCCAGGAACCTTGTTCCCCGCTTGATGCGCCCCTCGAGGTGCAGCAGTCTGTACTTACCGATGGCAAAGCCCAGGGTGATGGGTACCCCCAGCATGAGCAGGAAGATGAAGTTGGTAATGAGTATACGGCTCACCACCGCAAGCCCCAGGTACCATTCGCCGAAGAGCACCACGGTCCAGAAGAACAGAGTATAGATCACCAGCCCCGGGGCAGACCCCAGTATCACAAGTCTGGTCTGCCTCTTCTCCAGCTTCACGGTGGTCATCCTGTGGTTCCGTATCAGCAGGAAGTATCCCAGCCCTATTATCAGCGTGCGCACGATGAGCCCGGGAAGGATGTTGGATATCCTGCCTGATACCGTTGAGAAGATGATCAGCGCCGTGGGAAGGAAGATAAGCAGGTTGAACAGAAGCCTGTGCCTGGCGTAGGTGGGGTTGCGGCGGGGGAAGAGCAGCTGCAGCTTCAGCCACAGAGGAGAGCTGAAGGCAGCGAGTGAAGCAGTTCCTATTATCAGCCAGATGGGCAGGTTGAACCCGGCGTAAACATCGGAGATCGTGCCGAAGGGAACCGTCATCTCCCCGGCCAGCGTGTAGCAGAACAGCGACAGCGTAAGTACAGCAGACGAATGCGGTCTGCGCAGATATGCCCAGATGCCCACCGTTATCAGCCCTATGACTATCAGGGTTCGAAGGATCACAACAGTCCACACCTGCACCTGCAGAGCAGGAGGAATGGTGTGGGTGGCAATGGTGGTCACATACACGGAATCGTCGTGAAGGAACTCTATATCGAACATCTTCCCGTGGGGGGTATCGGTGCCGAACAGGCTGAAGTAGTTGTCCTGACTGGCCATGAGGCCGCCCACCGTAAGCAGGGAATCCCCGCGAACGGGGTAGGGCGGGGTCACGAAGTCGTCCATGTTAACTTCGTTGAACTGCGCATGGCCGGTGGAATCGTTGAAAACGAACAGGCTCCACATGTCGCTCATGTTGGAGAAATTGATTACCTTGGTGAAGTCCCGGGTCATGTAAACAGCGCAAAACAGCACCGCAAACACCGTTCCGGCCACCATCAGAGAAGAAGCGAGCTTCCTGTTCATGCCACCTCCATAAAGGTGATATACAACAGACCAAACAGCCGTGCAATCAGTAACAACTGAATGAGCGCAGGGGGAGCAGGCGTAAAGAAGGAAGAAAAGGCAGAGCGAACTGGAAAATGAAGTATAGTAAACAGGTTCAACGCTTTGCGGCAATGATGCAATATCACCCGGGAAAACCCGTCAGTACAACCGAAAGGAGGTGAACGATGGGAAAGGACGAGCTGAACAGCTATGTGGAGACCAACCACCACAGCCTTGTGGCCTTCGTGAGAAGGAAGCTCTCGGAAACGGCCCACCGCGACAGCGAGGACATAGTTCAGGACGTGCTCCTGAGCATACTTGACGGCCCTGGCATCGCCGAGCCCATCGTGAACCTCTCGGCCTATGTGTTTCGTGCACTGAGGAACCGGATCATCGACGAGTACCGCAAACCGCGGAAGGCGGTGCTCTCCATGGACGAGGAAAGGGAAGGGAAACTCACCCTGGCGGAGACCATCACCGACGGCAGGTACCAGCCTGAGAACGACCTCAGGAGAACCACCGCCGCCGAGGAGATCATGGAGGCCATAGACTCCCTGCCGAAGAAGCAGAGGGAGGTGATCATCGCCACGGAGTTCAACGACATTCCCATAAAGACCCTGGCGAAGAGAACGAAAACCCCCCAGGGCACCCTTCTTGCACGGAAGCACCGGGGCATAAAGGCAATCAGGAAGAAGTACGCACACATAAGGGAGGATTACCATGGGAACGGTTAGAGTGGGCAACACGAAGATAGAGGGATGCCCCGCGGCAAAGGTCGCCAAGGTTGCGGGCCTTGTAATACTGGGCATCATAGCAGCGGCTGCCCTGGCCATAGTCTTCGGACTCGCCATTCAGTGGCTCTGGAACCAGCTCATGCCGCCGATCTTCGGCCTGCCCGAGGTAAGCTACTGGCAGGCGGTGGGTCTGGTGGTTCTGGCGCACATACTCTTCGGCCACCACAACCACTCCCACGAAGGCTCGAAGAAAAGCCGAAGGGCTTCTGTCTGCGGCGGCACGAAAGAAACCATTAAGGAAGGCGACGAAACCTTCATCAAGGACTGGGACTCATTCAGGGAGTTCTGGAAGGACCATGGCCGGGAGGCCTTCACCAACTGGCTCCACGGCAGGGAACACCCGGAAGAGACGGAATAGGGAAAACCATGTCCCGGGCGCTGGAAACACCGGCGCCCGGGAGAGAATAGAAAGAAGCAAATGCCAGGAAGAAAAGACAGAGTCTGCCCCGTAGCGCTTCACAGAAGCCTGAACAACCCGGTAAGGAAGCTCATCCACAACCCGAAGAAGATCCTGGGTAAATACATAAGGGAAGGCGACATCGCCATTGACATAGGCTGCGGCCCGGGCTTCTTCACTATCCCCATGGCGGAACTGACCGGAAGAACGGGGAAGACCATAGCCGCCGATCTCCAGCAGGGCATGCTGGACATCAT
>NPID01006608.1_pt1 | contig 26297 bp, 25 predicted proteins | sample 8637491 | NCBI WGS metagenome assembly NPID01 (sample SAMN07420843, study PRJNA396082) | bioreactor metagenome | isolation source: sample BA6 brine-fed electro-methanogenic bioreactor BA | place: Japan: Kochi | collected 2016-06-14 | reverse complement strand
TGCGGGAAGATACGGAGGCGCAGCTTATTATCCGCGCCCTGAAAAGAAACCACTACAACAGGAGTGCCGCTGCACAGGATCTTGGCTTTCACCGGGCAACCCTTTACCGTAAAATGGAAAAGTACGATATTGATCCCGAGGGATAAAGCGTTCCGATGCAACATACTGTCGCATCTGTCGCAGCAATATGCGACTATTTGTCGCACTATTGCGACACTTTGGCCCGTCGGTTCCGTCCATAACAAGAGTACCTGACTGCTTCAAGATTCCAAGCTCTTCCTGTAAAACAACTTACAATATGACTGCTTTCACAGAAAAACCTGGCATGATACCTGCTATATAAAGGTGTGAAGCTGGCAATAACCGTATGGAATCAACGTATCGCTCCCGTCTTCGATTCGGCCGGAAGGGCCGTCATCCTGGAGGTCTGCCGCCGAAAGGTGAAGGAGCGGTACGAGGTGGATCTTGTCAGACAGAACACCGCCGCCAAAATCGCCGGACTGCGCAAGGAAGGTGTCAGCCTTATTATCTGCGGAGCACTGTCCAGGGAAGCGGAGGCGATGATTCTTGAACAGGAGTTACTGGTTCTTCCCTTTGTTGCCGGCAGTCTCGAATCGGTTATCCAGGCCTGGATGAGAAGGCAGCTTGATAATGATGACTTCTCGATGCCCGGCTGTTTATGCCGCGGCAGAAGAGAACGCGGAACATACTGTTCCGGAAAAAATGATGACCAGTTATAAGGAGAACCCTGTGGAAACAAAGAAAATTGCCGTACCCCTCTCGGACGGAACCCTGTCCGCACATTTCGGACACTGCCAGACCTTTGCGATTCTTACGGTGAACGAGATCGAAAAAACAATTACCGGCCAGGAAGAGCTTGTTCCGCCCCCCCACGAACCGGGACTTTTACCGAAATGGCTTTCCGAACACGATGTGGCTCTGATAATTGCCGGAGGAATGGGCAGCCGGGCCGTAAACCTTTTTAATTCCTTTAATATCGATGTTATTACCGGAGCACCGGAGGCAGGGTCCGAAGAACTGGTTAAGCAGTACCTGTCCGGAACCCTTGAAGCCGGCAGCAACGTCTGTGATCACTGATGCCTGATATTGTCATCGCCAGCGGAAAAGGAGGTACGGGGAAAACGACCCTCTCCACCAACCTTGCTGCCCTTCTGGCCGAAAAGGAAGAGGTCCTTCTGGTTGATCTGGATGTTGAAGAGCCCAATTCCGGGCTTTTTATAGGGGGAACCGAAACCGGCCGGGAGGTCAGATACAAAATGATCCCGCGCTGGGAACAGGATACCTGCACCCTGTGCGGCCTCTGCCAGGAGGTATGCAATTTCCACTCGGTAATCAAACTCGGAAAAGAGATAATGCTCTTTCCGGAATTGTGCCACAGCTGCTTTGCCTGTTCGGAACTCTGCCCCGCTGACGCGCTCCCCATGATCCCCGAACGTATGGGTGAATCACTCCTTTTCAATCCCGGAAACCTTACCTTTCTGGAAAGCCGCCTGGATATCGGTCAGGAACAGGCGGTTCCCCTCATAGCTCAGACTAAGGAGTATGTAAACGAACACCTTGCCGACAGACACATCCGTATCTACGATGCTCCTCCCGGCACATCCTGTCCGGTAATCGAAGCGGCAAAGGATGCGGATTTTGTAATACTGGTTACCGAGCCTACACCCTTCGGCCTCAACGATCTTAAACTGGCGGTGGAAACCATGATCGACCTGAAAAAGGAGTTTGCGGTGGTAATAAACCGTGACGGGATAGGAAACGACGCAGTGGCCGATTACTGCCGGAAGGAGCATATCCTTCTCCTGGCCAGATTGCCCAATGACCGCAGGGCAGCGGAGCTCTATTCAAGAGGAGAAGCCATATACCCCGTACTGCCGGCCTTCAGGCTTGAACTTGAAAAAATCGCCGCGTACATACGCGCCATACCCGAAAGGAGCGGCCTGTGAAAGAGATAGTGGTTATCTCCGGAAAAGGAGGCACCGGTAAAACATCCATAAGTGCTTCTTTTTCAATTCTCGGAGCCGAAAATCTGATAGCCGCAGACTGCGATGTGGATGCTGCCGACATGCATCTTCTGCTGAAACCTGTTCCGGTTTTTCAGGAAGATTTCTACAGCGGAGAACTTGCCCGTATCGATCCGGATAAGTGCATATCCTGCGGCGGGTGTGCCCGGGTATGCCGTTTCAAGGCGATCTCCCCTGTCGAAGGCGTTTACACGGTCGATCCGGTAAGCTGCGAAGGCTGCGGATACTGTGCACGGATCTGTCCCGCCGATGCCATAACAAACGATCCCCGGAAAGCTGGAGTCTGGTTCAATTCCCGGACACGGGCCGGATTTACCATGATTCATGCAAAACTGGGGATTGCAGCCGAGAACTCGGGCAAACTGGTGGCTCATGTAAAAAAGAAGGCAAGAGAAGCCGCCGAAGCGGAGGGGAAAAAGTACGTTCTCGTTGACGGATCTCCCGGCATCGGCTGTCCGGTTGTATCCTCCCTCTCGGGAGCTGATTACGTGGTACTGGTAACCGAGCCTACCGTAACCGGCATTCACGATCTTAAACGGGTCTATGAACTGGTCAGAAAATTCAGCATTCCCGCTGGATGCATCATCAACAAGGCGGATATAAACGAAGAGATGTCACAGCTTATAAGCGCCTATCTTGATGAAAACAATATCGACCTGCTTGCACGACTGCCCTACGACGAAAACTTCACAAGAGCCATGGTGGCTGAAAAAACCATCGTCGAATACGATGACGGTGATATGAAGAAACGTATAAGCAAAGCCTGGCACCTGGCGTGCGGTTTTGCGGAAAACAACAAAGGAGCATAAAAGATGAAGATTGCATTTACCGCGGAAGGAACAGACTGGGATTCAAAAATTGATCCCCGGTTCGGACGGACCAACTATATCGTTCTTTACAATGAAGATACCGATACCCTCACCGCCGAAGACAACCGTCAGGTGGAAGAGACGGCCCATGGAGCAGGCCCGCAGACGGCTCAGAAACTGTTCAACCTTGCACCGGATGTACTTATTACCGGAAACGGACCGGGAGGCAATGCGGCGGCGGTCCTGAACAAAACCGGTCTGAAAATATTCACCGGCGCCGGTGCGATGACCGTCCGCCAGGCCTACGAAGCGTATAAAAAATCGGCCCTTCCGGCCTTCTGAGACCGGGGAAGCTTAAACAGCCCTGCCGGAGACGGGGAGCTCCACGATAAACAGCGAGCCTCCCGTCCCGGCGTTTTCCGCATACATTCTGCCGCCGTAACCGTGGGCTATGGATCGGCAGATTGAAAGCCCGAGACCCGAATGATTCCCCCGCACCTCCCGTGCCGAAAAAAAGCGCGCAAAAATCTTCTCAAGGTCTTCCGGATCTATCCCCGGCCCGTCGTCCTCGATGGAGATTCGGAGCCGTCCGATGCGGCCCTCCCCTTCCTGACCCGCGATCCCTTCCAGGCGTACGGTAACTTCGGATTCGGCAAAATCAAAGGCGTTATCCAGGAGATTACACAGGAGCTGCCGCAGCCTTTCACGGTTTATCCTCAGCCTGCCTCCTCCCGCATCGGCCGTACACTTCAGGGTAATCCGAATATCCCGCCCCATGCTGTTCCTGCGATAGCTTTCACACAGCTCTTCGAGCAGCTCCCGGGGAGCTAGCTCCTCCACCTCTTCCCATTCAAGGCGGGTATCGATCCGGGTAATCTCACGCAATTCGCCCAGGAGCCGGTCTATTCTGCCGCCGGAATCGAGAATGGTTTCGAGAAAGGGAAGCAGCTCGTCGGCATCGTTCCTTCTTTCAAGTTCCGCTGCGCTCACCTCCGCGGCACTTCGAATTGCAGAAAGGGGATTCTTTAGCTCGTGAAGGGTATCGGAGGTAAAATCATCGATTGATGCTATCCGCTCCTCCAGACGGCGCCAGAGCTCCCCGAGAGAACGACCGAGGTCGCCTATCTCGTCTTTCCTGTTCAGGGCGGGGAAGCCTTCCCTCAGGGAGGAGCGAAAATCGCTTCTGGAGGCAAGAAGCTCCTCCGCCCGGTCCCGCAGTCTCCGCAGCGGAGAGGTTATGGTAAGGGAGAGCAGAATACTGATGGCTGCGGCTGCGGCCATGGAATAGAGGAGGATCCTTACCATATCCAGACGGATACGGTAGAGATCGCCCAGGATTCTCCAGGTGGAGCGGCTTACCAGGACGGCTCCGGCAATCTTTCCTTCGGTTCCCATGACCGGGATGGCGGAATAGAGGGTAACCGAGCGCTGTCCTCCCGTGGATATTCTGGTGGCCGCCCCGTAGCGTCCTTCGAGGGCTGCTGCAACTTCCGGTCCCGTGAGCCTTTCGGCGCCGATGTAGAACTCGGCCGAACCGAGGGGCGGCACCGGCGGCAGGAGCAGCCGCCTGAGGGCACTGATAATATTGTTGTAGGGAACTACCGTCAGCCGGTAGAGCAGGGTATCCCGTCCCCGGATGCTCTCTTCCCCGCCCCGCTCAGGATAGCTGCTCCCCGGTTCGGCGGGAAGTGCGGCGGAATCCACCGCCGAATCTGCAAGCAGCAGCCCGCCGGAGTCCACCACCCGTATGCGGGATTCCACCCGGCCCGCCAGATTATTCATTATGCGGAGGGACTCTTCCTCCAGCTCCCTTCCCGCAAGGGCCGATGCAAAGACCCTCCCCTCCTGCACCATGGCACTCTCCTGCTTCTCCAGGAGCTGCCGTTCATAGGTATCCAGGTAGAGCATTCCGCCTACGGGCAGAAACAGAAGAAGTATATTGAAGGTCAGAAGTCGAAAGGAGAGCCGCCTCATGGTTTTTCCCCGCCGCGGGCAATAAAACGGTATCCCATTCCATAGACCGTTTCGATGGGATCGCAGCCTCCGAGAAGGCTCAGTTTTTTTCTCAGACGCTTGATGTGGCTGTCCGCAGCGCGCTCGTTTGCGTACCGGTCTTCGGGGAAGGCGGCATTCATAAGCTGTTCCCGCGATTTGACCACCCCCGGCATCTCTATAAGCGAGGTGAGAATACGCAGTTCGGTTATGGTCAGGGGAACGCTGCGCTCCCCCACCCTGCAGTGGGCGGAGGCGGAATCGAGAAGCCATTTTCCCGCCGTTACGGGAGCATCGCCTCCCCCGGCGGCACCGCTCCTTCTGAGAACGGCCTTTACCCTGGCGATAAGCTCCCGGACCGAAAAGGGCTTGGAAAGATAGTCGTCACCTCCCATCTCGAAGCCGAGCAGACGATCCACCTCTTCGTCCCGGGAGGAAAGAAAGATAATCGGGACCTCGAATCCCCGGTCCCGGATCCTCCGGCAGAGCTGCAGCCCGTCCATCCGGGGCATCATTATATCCAGAACGATAAGATCGGGCAGCTCTTTCTGAAACTGCTCCCAGGCCCCCGCCCCATCGTGAAAAAGGTCCACCCTGAATCCCTCCTTCCTGAGAGCGTAGGAGAGGGATCCGGTTATAGCCGCCTCATCGTCGACTATGGCTACCCGCCTGTTATCTTCCATAGCCCCTATTTAGGCAGATCCGCCCCGGCAGGTCAACTGTGGAGGCTGCGCCCCGTGCTTTTGCCGCAATTCTGCCGTATTTATGCCGCTTTTCCGCCCGCTTCGGGTGCCAGACTGGGATCAGATCAAATCAAGGAGCCATGCAATGAAAACAAATTTTCTGAAGATTCTGCCCAACGGGAACTACGGAGTAAAGCTGATCGTCATTTTTATTCTGCTTGTATGTTTCGCCGTTCCCATCAGACTGGTAAGCCAGATAGTCAGGGAACGCGAGAGACGAAGCAGCGCGGTCCGGGAGGAGGTTATCGGATCATGGGGCGGAAGAACCGCCATTACCGGTCCCTACCTGACCATTCCCCTCAGCTGGATGGAACCGGTCATCCTCGAGGATGGAAAGGAAGTTCAGCGCCTCCGTACGGAAACCGCCCTGTTCTTTCCGGAGACCCTCACATTTAATACCGATGCCGCCACGGAAATCCGCAAAAGGGGTATTTTTTCGGTCCCCGTATTTACCGCCGGGACTCACATGGAAGGATACTTCGATCTTTCCTCCCTGGAAAAGCAGTTGGAAGGGTATGATTTCGAGATCGGGGAAATACGGATCGGCATGCATATCGGAGAGCTGCGGGGAATCCGCGGATTTGATACCGCTCTGCTGGGCGACCGGGAGGTGGTTTTTGAACCCTCCGGAGGCGGCGGTGCCATCGATGGATACCGGATTTCCGCTCCCGCATCCCTTAATGGTCTTTCGGGCCGGGAGGAGTACCGCTTTTCTCTCCGACTGGGCGGAGGGGGAAGCATCAGCATGGTTCCCGTCGCCCGTCAGACCGAGGCAAGGCTCCGCTCGGACTGGACCGCCCCCAGCTTCTTTGGTTCTTCCCTTCCAGCGGAACACCATATTACCGAAAAGGGCTTCTCAGCCTCCTGGAGCATCAGCCATCTGAGCAGAAGCATCCCCACCTTCGCCCTTGAATCCGATCTGTACGATTCCCGTCTCGAGGCCGCAGGTTTTGGAGTGCGGTTCTATCAGTCCGATGATCCCTACCCCAAAAATGAACGCTCCGTAAAGTACGCCTGGCTCTTCCTTATCGTTCCCTTCCTTACTTTTTTCCTTTTTGAAGTGGTACGCAAACGGGCCATCCACCCGGTGCAGTACCTGCTTGCCGGATCGGCGGATATTGTCTTTTACCTCCTTCTTCTCAGCATCTCCGAGCACAGGCCCTTCATGACCGCCTACGGGGCCGCAGCGGGCGGAGTTACCCTCCTTCTCGGCGCTTACGGATCGACGGTGCTCGGAGGAAAGCGGGAAGGAGCGCTTCTGGCAGCCATTATTGCCCTGGCATACGGCTACCTGCTGGTTGTGCTCAAGTCGGAGGATTACGCACTCCTTCTCGGTTCCGTCGGTCTCTTCATGACTCTTGCTCTGGTAATGTACCTTACCCGAAAAATATCCTGGTACCAGGGGGAAGATGCGGCACAGCCCTCCGTATTGCCGCAGCCCCCTTGCAAAGCCGGAGAAGCGGACGTACAGTAGAAAAAACGAGGAGGAAGAGATGGCAAATATAGGATGGATAGGGACCGGAGTCATGGGCAAAAGCATGTGCCGCAACCTGATGAGGGCCGGTCACAAAGCAACTGTTTATACCCGCACGAAAGATAAGGCGCGGGAGCTCATAGACGACGGTGCACGCTGGGCGGAGAGCCCCTCCGAGGCGGCCGCCGGGGCCGATATGCTCTTTACCATAGTGGGATACCCCTCGGACGTGGAAGAGGTATACCTCGGTGAAAATGGTGTCTTCGCGGGAGCGAAAAAGGGGCTGACAGCGGTGGACATGACCACCTCGAAGCCCTCTCTGGCGGAAGAGCTTGCACGCCGCGGCCTAGAGTACGGCATAAGCGTTCTGGATGCTCCCGTTTCCGGGGGAGACACCGGGGCACGGGAAGGGAAACTGGCAATTATGGCGGGAGGCGACAGGGAGGCTTTCGAAAAAGTGCTGCCCCTCTTTGAGGTAATGGGCGAAAACATAGCCCTCATGGGAGCTGCCGGGGCGGGACAGCACACGAAAATGTGCAACCAGATTCTCATAGCATCCACCATGATCGGTACCGTCGAATCGCTTATGTACGGCGTAAAGGCGGGAATGAGCATGGATGCGGTAATAGACGTAATCGGCAAGGGAGCTGCGTCTTCATGGTCCATCAACAATCTGGGCCGCCGGATAGCCCGGGGCAACTTCGATCCGGGTTTCTACATTAAGCACTTTATCAAGGACATGGGTATTGCCCTCGAAGAGGCAAAACGTATGCAGCTCTCCCTTCCGGGGCTGAGCCTTGCCCATCAGTTCTACGTGGCAGCATCGGCCTGCGGTTTCGATGAACTGGGAACCCAGGGGCTTTACCGCCTCTTTGAACGGCTCAACGGCCTGGATCAGTGATGATGATGCAGCTCCCTGTATGACGACGGGCTCATCTCCTCGAGGGCTGCCGCAAGGCCTCCCTCGAGGAATATACGCGGTACGCGCCGCCCTATGAGACAGCTTATCTCGTAGCTTATGGTATCTGCCCGTTCAGCAAGCTCTTCGATGCCCAGCGATGCGGTACGTTCTTCCCATTGCTGGTCTCCCGCAAGTACCACCTCATCGCCCGGATGCACTGTTTCGGGAATATCGGTCAGATCGACGGTTATCATGTCCATGGAAACCCTCCCGATCACCGGCGTCCGCAGGCCGTGGACCAGGACCTCACTGTTTCCGGAAAAACGCCGGAGGTAGCCGTCACCATAGCCGACGGGAACAACGCCGATTCTGCTTTCGCGGGAAGTGATAAAGGAGGAGCCGTAGCCGATCCCGCTGCCGGCGGGAAAACGCCTGACCGAAACAAGGGAACTTTTAAGCTTCATGACCTGACGGATACCTGCACCATGATCGACCCTGGCACTCGGATGGAGACCGAAAGTGGCGACTCCCGGCCGGACCATATCCAGGCACGACTCGGTGGGCAGATCGAGAACCGCTCCGCTGTTGGCAGCATGGCGCCAGCGGGGATGTATACCGTCGCCGGCAAGCCTCTCCAGAAGAGTGTCAAAAATTTTCAGCTGCCTGCGGGGACCCGAGGGGTCTCCTTCATCGGAGGCCGGGAAATGGGTAAAAACCCCCTCCAGAAGAAGCCACTCACAGCGATGCACGAAGCGGGCAATCTCCTCCAGCTGATCGGGAAAACAGCCCAGCCTTCCCATACCCGTATCCACATTTATGTGTATCTTTCCCGTGCGGCCGCTCTTCTCCGCGGCCGCCGCCACCTTTTCCACATAGGCGAGAGATGAGGCGGCGAGACTTACATCTTCATGAAGAGCGGGAGAGATCTCATCATCAAAAAGGTCTTCCAGGACAAGAAGCGGAAGATCCACCCCGGCCCCGCGCAGATAGAGAGCCTCCTGGAAAACCGCGACACCGCCGAAATTCACTCCCGCCTTTTCGGCAAGCTTTGCGCAGGCGATCGATCCGTGACCGTAGGCATCGGCCTTGAGGAGAATCATGTAGCCGCGGCTGCCGGCCCGTTTCCACAGGATTTCAATATTACGCTTCAGAAGATCCAGATCTATTTCGGCCCGGGTCCTTCGTACGGGATGCCCGATATGTCCCTCTTTCATGACTCCTCCTTTTTGTGCAGAAGCATTTCCAGTCCGCCGCTGTCGAGAAGATGAACCACCTTTCCCTCCTGGCGGATAAAGCCCTCATCGCAGAGCTGCTGAAACCCGCGGGAAAGAGAGGGTCTGGTAACCCCGAATACCTCGGCAAGCGCTTCCTTTGTCATGTGCATCTCCGGAGCATCGGTTCCCTGCCGGGCCGAGAGATCCAGGAGGAAACCTGCGATTTTCTGCCGGATGGTGGAGAACTGCACAAAGCGGAGCTTATCGGCAAGCAGCACCAGCCTCTGACCGTTGTCCTCAAGATAGTTTGTAAGAATCTGCTCTTCCTGCTGAAGAAGCCTTACCACCTGACGCTTCGGAATTTCCGCAATCTCCACGTCGCTTGCAGCAACAAGATCCACCGGAAGCAGATTATCCGGGGCAAAAAGCACCGCCGTGGCTATGGCCTCCGGCGCATGCATGGTCTCCACCTTAAGGATCTTGCCCGAATAGTCGTGAAACTCCCCGTTTATATATCCCGAAACAATAATCCAGAGCTTGTCGTAGGGATCCCCGCGAAAGGCAATCCGGGCCCCCTGATGAAAACTCAGCATACGGATCGAAAGAATGCTCATGATACCGTCAAAACGGCGGGGATCCACCCCGCGGAACAGGGGACACTTTCTGAAGGTTTTTTCCATCCACGCTTCCATGATTCAACTATAACCGGACTTTCACATCCGTACCATATGATACCGTAAAAAGTTAGCTCTCCCTGTACCATTACGGAGTATTCAAAGATTATTCGGAGGAAAGAAATGTTTTGTTATCAATGTCAGGAAGCTGCAAAAAATGAAGGATGCACCGTCAGGGGAATCTGCGGAAAAGAACCGGAGACCGCGGATCTTCAGGATATGCTTATATACGCTGTCAAAGGCTGCGCATGGTGCGCCGACCAGCTTGATGACTGGAAGTCCGTCCAGCCGGATCTCGGTCTGTTTATTGTCCGGTCGCTGTTTGCGAGCATAACCAATGCCAACTTCGATAACGCACGGTTCAAAGAGCTTATCGACGAGGCGGTCAAGCGGATGGTCGCCCTGGAACATGCCCTTCCTGCAGGTCTGATGGAAAATGCACCGGCTGCCGCACGCTACCGCGGAGAGAGTTCCGTGCCCGAAGCCGGTATTCTCTCGGAGACAAACGGGGACATCAGATCTCTCAAGGAACTGGCAATCTACGGGCTCAAGGGGGTTGCCGCCTATACCGACCATGCTGCGCTCCTCGGACTTGAGGATGATGCCCTCTACGGTTCCTTCATTTCCATCCTTTCACGGCTTGCGACCGAACAGGATATCGAGACCCTTATCGGCATCGTTATGGAAACAGGGGAGACCGCGGTTAAAGGAATGGAACTGCTGGACCGCGCCAACACCGGGACCTACGGGAACCCGGAAATAAGCAAGGTAAACCTGGGCGTGGGAAAGAGACCCGGAATCCTTATTTCAGGTCACGACCTGAGGGACCTTTCGGAACTGCTTGAACAGAGCAGGGAGAGAGGAGTGGACATTTACACCCACAGCGAGATGCTTCCCGCACACTACTATCCGGCCTTCAAGAAGTACGATCACTTTTTCGGAAACTACGGCGGAAGCTGGTGGCACCAGAACCGGGAGTTCGAAGCATTCAACGGACCGATCCTGATGACCACCAACTGCATAGTGCCGGTAAAAGAGACTTACCGGGACCGCATATATACAACGGGAATGGCCGGCTACCCGGGCGTGACACATATTCCTGACCGTAAAAAGGGCGGCAGGAAAGATTTCTCTGCTATCATAGAACAGGCGAAAGGCTGCAAGGCGCCCACGGAGCTTGAGACCGGCTTTATTACCGGAGGCTTCGCCCACAGCCAGACCCTTGCCCTTGCGGACAGGATCGCCGAAGCGGTAAAGAGCGGTGCCATAAAGCGCTTTATCGTCATGGCGGGCTGCGACGGCCGGCAGAAGGGACGCTCCTACTTTACCGAAGTGGCGGAGACCCTTCCCGAAGACGCGGTCATTCTTACCGCCGGCTGCGCCAAATACCGCTACCTGAAGCTGAACCTGGGCGACATAGGCGGAATTCCCCGGGTCCTTGACGCCGGTCAGTGCAACGACTCCTACTCCCTGGCGGTAATTGCCCTGAAGCTTAAGGAGATGTTCGGCCTCGACGACCTGAATAAGCTTCCCATCAGCTTCGATCTTGCCTGGTATGAGCAGAAAGCGGTGGCGGTGCTCCTGGCCCTGCTCTTCCTCGGCTTCAGGAGCATCCGTCTGGGACCTACCCTCCCCGCATTCCTGAGCCCCGCGGTGGCACAGGTGCTGGTGGAGAAGTTCAACATCATGCCCATCGGCGATGTGGAATCGGATGTCCAGGCGATGATGGCAGGAGCATGATTTGGTGCCTGGATAAGTGATGGCAGGGCACATGTACAGAAAAACGGGCCGGGCAGCTTCTCAAGAGTAGCGGCCGGACCCGCTGATGCAATAGAATACTGGAACAGGAGGATAACATGGCAGATTTAAGTGCAAGAAGAGAAGAAAATGCAGCCGGCAGCTGGTATGTGGACGAAAACTGCATAGGTTGCGGACTCTGTGCCGGAGAGGCACCGGAGAACTTTGAAATGGATGACAGCGATCTCGCATTCGTGAAAAAGCAGCCCGCCGATGCTGCCGAAACGGAGGCAAGCACTTCCGCAATGGAAAGCTGTCCCGTGGACGCTATCGGAAACGACGGCTGATCAGAGAGCCCGGCACCTCACCGGTCCCCGTTCCGGCAGCAACCGGCGCGGGGATATTTCTCTATACCCGCCCTGACAATCTCCTAACAGAAAACTAACAAAACCCTTGCTTTTTACTACTGCTATAGTATGATGGAAGACTACGAAATTTTTTTCATGGAGGAGTTTATGAAACATTTCAAACAGTTTCTTCTGCTTGCTGTGGTGACAGTACTTCTGTTTACCTCATGCGCGGGAGGCACCTACGTCCAGGAGAACCCGGATAAGGTATACAGCCTTACGGTGCTCCACACGAACGATCATCACGGACACGTTCTCAAGTTCTTCGATTATCCGGCTCCGGATAATGGGGGTCTGCCGGCAAGGGCCACTTTCGTCCAGCAGGTCCGGGCAGAAAATGAGAATGTTCTCGTTCTTGATGCGGGAGATGTCAACACCGGTATGCCGGAGTCGAATTTTTTCAATGCCGAGCCTGATTTTATCGGCTACAACTACATCGGCTATGATGCCATGACCCTTGGAAACCACGAGTTTGACAAGGCACGGGAAGTTCTTGCCGAACAGATGGAGCTTGCGAACTTTCCCTTCCTCTCGGCCAATGTCAAGGATGCCGACGGCAATTATATTGCCGAACCCTACATTATCAAGGAATATGACGGTTTCAAGGTAGCCATCTTCGGCCTTACCACAAACGAGACCGACATAATCGGCAATCCCGAGATTGTAGCGGACCTGACTTTTGAAAATGAAGTGGAAGTTGCCAACCGGCTTGTTCCCGAACTCGAAAAGAAAGCCGACATTGTTATTGCTCTGGTTCACATGGGCGTATACGATGACGGACGGGACGGCGAAGGCAGCCGCTGGCTGGCCCGCAATACCACCGGTATCGATATGATTATCGACGGCCACAGCCACACGATGCTTGAAGAACCGATAGTGGAAAACGGAGTCTATGTAGTTTCCGCACGCCACTGGGGACTGTATGTCGGCAAGGCCGATATCAAGATACAAAACATGGGTATTGTCGATTTCAACTGGCGGCCGGTTCCCATCAACCTGAAGACCCGGAAAAAGCTGGACGACGGAAGCACCGTTTTCAACTATGTTGAAGAGGAGATTCCGGAAGACCAGGAACTTCTTGCGAAACTTCAGGTCTATGCCGACAAGGTTGAAGCTCTGCTCTCGGAGCAGATCGGTACCGCGGCGGAACAGTTCCCCAATGCAATGACCCGAAAACAGGAAACCGCCATCGGAGATCTCGTTGCCGATTCCATGAAGTGGTACGCCGAAAAGATGAACCTTGACGTTGATTTTGCCATTAACAACGGAGGAGGCATCCGGGAAGATCTTCCCGCCGGCCCCATCACCAAAAAGGTTATCTACCAGATTCTTCCCTTTGACAATTCAGTCTACGTTGTGACCATGAAGGGAAGCGACCTCCAGGAACTTTTCGATTTTATCCCCACCACTGTCGGGGCCGGTGCCTATGCCCAGGTTTCCGAAGGCGTCAGTTACACCATCGACCTGAGCGAAAAGAAGGTAAAAGATCTTCTTATAGGCGGAAAACCGCTGGACCCGAACGCCGAATACAAGATTGCCACCAACAGCTACATGGCAACCGGCGGCGACGGCTATGCGGTCTTCAAGAAGGCGGAGAGCGGATATGATACTTCCATGTTTCAGCGGGATGCCACCATTGAGTATATCCAGCAGATGGATGAGCCTCTTGTTCCAGAAACAGCCGGAAGAGTAAAGATTGTCGAATAGTACTGCGGATCTGAACTGAACCTTGCAGCTCCCGTCAAAAGGCGGGAGCTGTTTCGTCTCCGGGGCATCCCGGGGGGAGCGGAACAGCCGCCCCGGGCGCCCGGCGGAGCGGAGGAGCGGAGCCGGAGGAAAGGCGGGGGAAAAGCGGCTATGGAGCGCGGGGGCCCTCCCCCGCCCCGCTGTCTGTACGCAAAAAGGCCGCCGGCTTACGCCGACGGCACAAAAAGAGGAGGAAGTATCTTTTCAGCTTGTCTGGTTCTCAAGCTCGAAAAAGAACATTTTTATTCCCTCGGAGGGGAACTGCCGCTTCAGGGCGCGCACCGCCCGCAGCACGGCCAGGCGCTGGGTTTCGTTTTCGGTGTAGACGATGACCAGGGCGTTTTTTTCCGGCCAGACGGGATCGCCCCGCCGTTCGCCCTGACGGCCGCGGCCGAGGACTCCCGGAATGATGGTATAGAAGATGCCCTCGTGGGCCTCGTCCAGAAGTTCGATCAGGTCGGTCTCCACCGACTGGTTGGTGATAATCTCGAATCGTGTCATATCTCTTCTCCGCTTAAAGCTTCGATGCCCGCAAGCCGGACCCTCCGCCTGGCCCGCTTAAGGTCGTGACGACGGTTGACCAGGGAGTACATGACCGGGGTGACGAAGAGGGTCATGATGCTGCTGACCGCCAGTCCGCCGACGATGGTTTTACCGATGGGCTGGATGGTCTCCGCCCCTTCCCCGGGAAAGAAGGCCAGGGGCACCATGCCGAGAATGGTGGTGAGGGTGGTCATGAGGATGGGCTGGAGGCGGCTTGCCCCTGCGGCCAGACAGGCGTCGCGCACCGTAAGCCCCCGCGCCCTGAGGGTGTTGGTGTAGTCCACCAGAACGATGCCGTTGTTGACCACGATGCCGACCAGGGCCACCACTCCCACCGCCGAAAAGAGCGAAAAGGCCTCTCCGGTGAGCTTGTAGATCCAGATGACCCCGATAAAGAGGGGCGGGATGGAAAAGAAGATGATGAAGGGGTCGAGGAAGGATTCGAACTGGCTCGCCATGACCCCGAATACCAGGACGATGGCGGCGACAATGATGATGATGAAGGAGCCGCCGAAGCGCCGGATATCCTGAGCCTCTCCGGCGAAGGTCAAGCTTACCCCCTCCCGGGGGACGAGGTTTGCCTCCACCGTCGTCTTTACCACCTCCTGCATCCGGGTCGATGAGGCCCCTTCGGCCAGGGAGGCGGTCACATGAATAACCCGCTGCCGGTTTTCCCGGTCGATGTTCGAGGGGGCCCTGCTCTCCACAATTGATGCAAGGTTCGCCAGGGGAATCCGCTCGCCCTTTGTGTTTACCAGAAAGAGCGCCTCCAGGTCGGGAAGGTTCGCCAGATCTTCGTCCCTGAGGGCTATGCGCACATCGGTCTTCTCTCCGTCGATGCTGACGGTGGTGACGGTGGAGCCGTTGACGGCGGTCCGGAGTTCCGAGGCGACGGCGGAGACCGATACGCCCAGAAGGGCGGCGCGGTCGCGGTCCACCTTGAAGCGGAGCTGGGGGCCGCCGGCTTCCAGGCTTATGATGGGGTCTTCCACCTCCGGAAGCTCCCGCACGAGGATGTTTCGCACCGCCTCGGCGGTCTCCAGGGAGGCGACGGCATTATCCGAACGGATCTCCACGTCCACGGGAGAGGAGGATCCCATCCAGCGGCCGGCGCTGAACTCCACCTGGGCCCCGGGGACGGCGGTAAGGTCGTCGGCAAGTTTCTGCCGGATTACCGCAGGAGTGTCGGTCTGCTCCTCCGGGGGCGGGAGAGTAATCTCCAGCCGCCCGCCGGTGCCGCCCCGCCAGCCGACGGTCATGATGATGCTCTCGTAGCCCTCAACCTTCGCTCTGACCGCATCCTCCAGCCGCTCCAGAAGGAGCTGGGTGGTGTCCGCGCTGGTTCCCGGCGGCATGCTGACGCTTATTGCAATGCTGTCGTCGGAACTGGAGCGGGGAAAGAGATTCATTCCCATCCCGCCGAACTGGACCAGGGAGAATGACAGGAGGACCGCCACGAGGAGAATGATGAGCAGGCGGTGAGAGAGGCAGTAGTCGAGGCTGCGCCGGTAGCCCTCCTCCAGGGAGGTGAAGAAGCGCTCCATGGCATTGTCCACGGTGCGGGCAAAGCGGTTTTTCAGGGGCTTCTGCACCCGGGTCGAGAGCCCCATGATGGGCCCGGCCAGGGCGGGTACCACGATGAGGGCTACCGCCAGGGAGACGATGAGCGATATGACCACCGTAAAAACAAGGTCTCCGAAGAGCTCGCCCATCATTTCCAGATCGTTCTTGAAGATGATAACCGGTATAAAAACGCAGAGAGTGGTGGTGGTCGAGGAGACGATGGCCCTGAACATCTCCTGGCTGCCGAGGATGGCCGCGGTGGAGGGCTTTGCCCCGCGCTTGCGGTACTGGTGAATGTTCTCCAGGATAACGATGGAACCGTCGACGATCATCCCCAGTCCCAGGACCAGTCCCGTGAGAGTCAGGAGGTTGAGGGTGAGGCCGAAAAGGGACATGAACATGAGGGTGATCAGGATGGAGATGGGGATGGAGAGGCCGATGATGAAGGTGCTCTTTATGTTCCGGAGGAAGATGAGGAGGACCGCCATGGCCAGGAGGGCCCCCTGGATGGCCGCGCCGTAGACCTGGCCGAGGGTGGCGTCGATCATGGTGGTGGTGTCCGAGAGCACCTCGAGCACCATGCCCCGGGGCAGCTCCGCATTGGCCTCTTCCAGAACGGCACGGACCGCCCGGGATATCTGGACGGAGTTGGTTCCGCTCTCGTTCTGCACCTCGATGTAGACCCCGGGCTCTCCGTCGATATAAACCCTGGAGGCGGAGTCGTCAAAGACGACCGAGACCTCCGCAACGTCCTCCAGACGAACGGCATAGGTGCCGTATTCGGTCTGTACCGTCTGGAGGATGGTGCGCCTCAGTTCGTCCGCCGATTCGACCGATTCGCTGGTGAGCAGCTGGTACTCGGTTACCCCCTGCACGAGGGATCCGGCGCCGACGAGGACGTTCTGGGAAGCGAGGCTTGATGCAACTTTTGACAGGGTGATGCCGTGAGCCGCCAGGCGGTTGAGCGATACGGCGACATCCACCAGCTGGTCGCTCCCTCCGGAGACCGAGGTTGATGCAACCCCCTCTATCCTCTCGAGCCGCGGCTGGATGGTATCCTCGGCCACCGCCTTGAGCTCCTCGACGGAGTAGTCCCCGCGCACCACCAGCTGCATGATGGGGATCGAACTCATGTTGAACTGGAAGATGCCCGGTGATCCGGCATCATCGGGCAGGCTGCCGGAAGCCGAAGCGATGATGGACTCAACCTCGTTTTTGACCTCATCCAGCTCCAGTCCGTAGGCGAAGTCCAGCCGTATTCTGCTGCTTCCGTCGGAGGAGGTTGAACTGATGTTTTCCAGCCCCGTGACTCCCGCAAGCGCCTTCTCCAGAGGCTCGGTGACGTTTGCCTCCACATCCTCGGGACCCGCCCCGGAATAGCTGGTAAAGACGGTCATGACCGGCCGGGTGGTATCGGGAAACATGTCCACCGCCAGCTGGGGAACCATGATGGAGGCTATGACCAGCAGGAGGGCGAAGAGAATGATGACCGTAACGGGCCGCCGGACCGAGTATTCGGAAATGTTCATTCGGCTGCTCCGGCAGCTCCGGCAGAACCAGCAGGTTCGGCAGGTTCGGCAGGTTCGGCAGGTTCGGCAGGTTCGACAGCTGTAATGACACGGACTGCATCGCCGTCCTCCAGGAAGGTCTGGCCTTTTACCACGACCCGCTCTCCCGGTTCTATTCCCTGAAGGACTTCCAGGAGCTCGCTCCCGGCAAGGCCCGTTTCCAGGCTCCTCAGCCGGGCGATGTTATCGTCCCCGACGACGTAGGCGCCCCGGCCTGTCGGCAGGGCGACGACCGCTTCCCTGGGAATGACCGGAACGTCCTCCCTGACCGCGGTTATGATGCGCACATCGGCGAACATACCCGCCTTGATGCGCGCATCCGGGCTGACAAGGCTCAGGCTTACCGGAAGGGTCCGGCTGGAGGCGTCCAGTCGTGTTCCCAGCCGGCTGACCCGGGCGGAAAAGTTTTCGCCGGGCCACGCCTGGAAGCTGATCTGTGCCGGCAGACCGGTCCGCATGAGACCGACATAGCGCTCGGGCACAAGAGCTTCGATCTTCAGATCCGCCAGGTCGCCGATGACTGCCATGACGCTCTGGGTGCTTACGCGCTCGCCGCGGACCCTCGGGGCGGAAACAACGGTCCCGCCCACCGGAGCCATGACCGGAGAGGCCGAGTATGAATCGCCCGGCTTTGAGGGATCTATCATCGCGATGGTCTGACCCCGCGATACGCGCTGTCCCTCTTCTATCCGGTAGTCGACGATAAGGCCGCCGGTATCCGGGAAAACCTCCACCTCGCTGCCCGCGGCAATATCCCCGCTGGTGCGTATAAAGGTGCTCACCGTGCCCCTCTCCAGTACCTGCACTTCGACGGCGGTTCCCGCCCGGGAGGCCTGGGTGCGTGCTCCCGCGCCCGCCCCCGATCCTGCGCCGGCCTGTGCGCCCGGGGCACCTTGCGATCCGCCCTCCGGGGCGGCGCCCTGACCCGGCGCTCCGGAGGCTTCCGGACCGGTTACGCCCTGCCCGGCTGTTCTCCCCTGCTGACCGGTGGGTCCGGAATCCTTCGTGAGGGTTAGCCAGGTGCCGGCGGCTGCGGCAACGATAATAATAGTAATGATTATGGTGACTGTTCCAGGTTTTGCTTTCATCTGCTGCTCCTTGCATGGTCCAGGGTGTCGGTGTTAAGCGCCTGCTTGAGATCGAGCAGAGCGGAAAGATAATCGTAACGGTCGTTCAGCAGTTCCAGACGGGCGGAGAGGAGGTCGCCCCTTGCCTCTTCCAGCTCCAGCCGTTCGACGGTTCCCCTTCCAAATCCCTCCTCCGAAAGCCTGTAGAGCCGCTCTGCAATTTCCACCTGCAGGGTGGAGATGTCGATGCTCCGTCCGCTCTGTTCGAGAGCCGAGACAAGGTTCCGTATTTCCAGTTCCGCATTCTTCCGTACTTCCTCCAGGCTCATCTCCGCCTTCTCATACTCCCGCTCTGCATCTCTGAGCTCCTGCGAATCACCGGAGCCGGGTATCCAGCCGTCCAGGGGTATGGAGAGGGAAAGGGAGGCTGAAAGGGATTGTTCAGAACTTTCCAGCCCCGAGAGGCCGCCGGCAAGGGAGAGGGAGGGGGCTCTTGCCCATGAACGTATCGACCTTGAGGCGGCCAGGCGGCGCAGCTGAAGCTCAGCGCTGCGCATATCACCTCTTCCCGCGAGGTAATCTGCGATCAGTTTATCAGCATCGGCGTTCAGGGGTTCGGGATCGATTGTACCGTCAAGCACCAGTTTTCCGGCCTCATTGAGACCCGTAAGCCGGCGGAAGCCGCGCTCCTCCTGCCTTACCGTGGCGAGATGCCGCTCCAGGGCGAGTCTTGACTGCTCCACCCCGAGGCGAGCCTGCAAAAGGGTCCTCTCATTAATCAGGCCTCTGTCAAACTGCACCCGGCTCCGGTCAAGCTGACTGAGGGCAAGTTCAAGATCCCCGGCGAGCAGCTCCTCCTGCTCCCGTAAAAGGATCAGACGGTAGAAGGAATCGCTCACCTCTTTTTCCAGAGCGCTGCGGGCCGATTCCCACTCCAGAGAGGCTTGTTCGAGTTCGAGCCTGTTCATCTTCATGGTACCGGCAACTCCGGCACTGAGCTGGAGAGAGAGGGATGCGGAGAGGGTATTGCTTATCGGTTCGGGGCTGTTCTGGTTGTAAGCACTTCTGAAGGTGAGCCCAATGGAGGGAAGCAGAAGGGACCAGTTCGCCCGTACCGCCTCGGAGGCACCGAGGAGATCCATCGACTGCTGCCGCAGGGTACTGCTTTCTTCCAGAGCCATCTCCACATACTCCGAAAGCTCCAGAGAGTGAATGGCAGGTACAAGCAGCAAGCCGAGAATGGTTATGAGAGCCGTCCATCCGGCATGTCCAGATTTCATGATAGCCTCCGTTCAGTTATGGATAGAGCATAATGTCTTGCAATTTTTTGTGGTAGTGCGGAGAGGCATAAAATGCATGACCCCGGTCATGCCGGTCCGGTGACCCGGGTAATTTTACCGGATTCCCTGCCGGGTTTCATGGCAGATTCCAGCGTTGAAGGCATTGTACATACCCGCAGCAAACCTGTTTTCGGCAAATTTCGGAAGATTTCAGTAGAGGGACCTTTTTCATGATGATAAGTGGTATATTAACGGTAAGCTTACCTGCTGCTCTGCAAGCCGGTAAGACCCCTATCGCTTTTATGGCACGGATTTCATCCGGAATATGTTTTAAGAATTAACCAGTTATTAAAGGGAGAAACCATCATGAAAAAAGGATTAAGATTTTTGATTACAGCAGCTGCTTTGGCGGCTCTGTCAGGATGTGCCGGAATGAGCGGCACCCTTTCCGTGGGCCTGGGTACAAGTGGTGGAAGCGGTCAGATTTCGGCATCGCAGATCGGCCCATTTAACAATAACTCCACGGTGCATCTGGAGGCAGCCCGCTATCGGGGGAATGTGGAGATCCGCGCCAATAAGGTGGTCCTTAAGGGGCATGGAACCGGGGCTACCGAGATAGCCGGGAATGTTCGCATAAGCGGCAACAGCTGTACCCTCACCGGGCTGACGGTCTCCGGAGATGTGTATATTTCGGGTAACAACAATAATATCCGGGGTGCGAATGTGAGAGGGAATGTAATTTCGGAGGGCAATAACAACAGCTGGTAAAACTATTATCTGGTGTCCCCAAGACACTAGGTTTCAAACGCGAATACAGGTAGCCTGGACAAGTAAATTCCCGCACCATAAGAACTTCCTGAAATCGGCCCTGCAGTTAATAGGAGGTTTTCTCCGAAAAGCGCTAATTCCTTTACCGGACGAGGTTTTTACTATTCTAACCTAGTGTCTTGGGGACAGTAGGAAACCGTTACCCCAGTCATGCCGGTCCGGTGACCCGGGTAATCTTTTCATTCCTCCCCGCCCGGCGTATAGTAATAAGGTATGCGGCACAAACGATTCCGGGATTTTACCAGACTGGTCATTCTCACCTTCTTTTTCACCTCCGGCGGGGTGCTTTTTGTCAGACGGCTCTCCTGGGGGACCTCGCGGCGATACGCTCCCTTTCCGCCTCTGGTATCCCCTTCTGTTATCTTCATCATCAGTTTCGCCTTCTGTTTCTGGTATATTGTGGAGCTCTACGAGTTCTCCCGCCGCCGCTATGGTCTGGAAAAACCCGCGGAGAACTACCTTCTCCTTTCGGTCCGTATTCTTCCCTTTCTCCTGGCTTTTATAGCCGATCCGCGCTCCCTGACTTTTCTGCTGCCCATGTTTTTTGTTGTTTTCGCCTTCTACTCGGCCATCTACTTCGGTTCCCGAACTAGTATATTTCTTCTTTTTGTCATTCTCGTTTCCCAGATCCTGAGTGAGCTCTATATTATCGATCCCTTCCGTCCGCCGGATAAACAGTGGGATGTGGACCTCTTCTTTCTGGTCTACAAAGTGATGAACGCCCTCCTGGTCTGGCTCATAGCATTTTTCTGGAAACAGGACCGATTGAGCTGGCTGCAGAACCAGGAACTGACCGATAACCTCCGCAGCACCCAGAAACAGCTCCGTCTCTATGCCGAGCAGGTAGCCGAAACGGTAGTTCTTGAAGAGCGCAACAGGCTGGCACGGGATATACACGACAGCCTTGGCCACAACCTTACGGCGGCATCGATACAGCTGACCAAGGCGGAAAGCTTTTTCCGGCGTGATCCGGATACCGCCATGAAGGCACTGACCGATGCGCGGGGCTGCATACAGGAAGGCATGAGGGATATCCGCGAGGTGCTGGCTTCTCTCAGCGCAAAGGGAGAAGGTTTCGATATTTTCGCCCAGATACGCAGGATACTGGAGCGGCTACCATCAGAGCGCTTTTCCACTAAAGTATGTCTGGAGGGGAACCAGCACGATTTCAACCGGGCGGTTCTTCTGGCGGTTTACCGTCTTGTTCAGGAGGGTATTACCAATATTCTCAAGCACTCCGGTGCGGACCAGGTGGAGGTAATGGTCATGCTGGGTGAGGATCGGCTGAGCGCGGTGGTGCAGGATAACGGCTGCGGTTTCGATCCTTCCACCCAGGAAAGGGACAGTTCGGCGGGTCTGGGGCTTGAGGGACTTCGTGAGCGGATAGGCCTGGTCCGGGGGACTTTTCACGTGTTCGCGGTTCCTGGGGAAGGAACGCGTCTGGAGGCGGAGATTCCGCGGGAACCGAGCAGTCATATTGGAGGGGACGCTTATGCCGGATAAGGGAAACCAGATAAAGATCCTTATAGCAGACGATCAGCGTCTGGTACGTGACGGTATCGGCTCCATCCTTTCACTCCAGGATGATGTTTGTGTCTGCGCCCTCTGCGCCGACGGTAGAGAAGCGCTGGATGCGGCTGAACGGGAATGCCCTGATGTTGCACTTCTGGATATCCGCATGCCTGTTATGGACGGGATAGCAGCGGCCGAAGAGATGCTTTCCCGAAAGCTTGCCGGTGCTGTAATTATGCTTACCACCTTTGACGATGAGGATTACGTAGTAAAGGCGCTGCGGGCTGGTGCTTCGGGCTACCTGCTGAAAGATCTGCCCCCTCAGGAGCTTCTTCGCGCCATACGGACGGTATACGGAGGCGGATTTCAATCGACGCTCTCCATAATGGAAAAAATCCGGGGGCGTCTCTCGGGTGATGCTCCGGCAGGATCGGCGGCTGCGGTCGATACTCTTACCCGCCGGGAACGCGATGTGCTTGCCCTTATCGGCGAGGGGGCTACGAATCATGAGATTGCCTCAGAGCTGGGTCTGTCCGAGGGTACGGTCAAAAACTATGTCTCGGGGATTCTTGACAGCATGGGATTCCGCGACCGAATTCAGGCGGCGCTTTACGCGGCGGGAAACGGTCTCTGTACGCCGCCGGGGGGAGCGCAATAAGCGCCCCCGCCGCCGGCGGAGCGCTTAAGCGGAGCCGGGAGCAAGGCGGGGAAAAGCGGTTATGGAGCGCGGGGGTTCTCCCCCGCACAACAAGCGAAGAGCTATAAAAAAGGGCCTTTCCGGTAAGGAAAGACCATGCTGATTTCGATGTAAGCCGATGAATCAGTCGTGATTAAATTCGCGCCTGGGGCGCCGTTCCCTCTCCATCGCTTCGTTTACCCGCAGTCTGCGACCTTCGAACTCGTATCCGTCGAGTGCCGAGATAGCAGCTTCCGCCGCATCGTCTTCTTCCATCTCCACAAAGCCGAAGCCTCTGGAGCGCTTGGTTTCGCGATCGATAACGATTTTCGCGCTTACCACCTGTCCGTACTGTCCGAAGAGATCTTCCAGCACCGGTTCCGTTGAGGAATAACTGAGATTCCCAACATAAAGTTTCTTGGCCATACCTTTCCTTTCCGGGAAAATGTCCCGGTACATAGTGAATTCGGCCCATAACGCTTTGATCTGAGAGAGTTTACTGTTTCGATTTAGGGATTTTGCGGGAGAGCAAGGTAAGACAGGCTGCAGCTGAAGCAAGACGGCTAAATCGGACTCCTGAAACTATCACAAGAACATCGCCCGTCATGAGCGCTCTGGAGAAAATGTTACAACGGAGATAAAAAAAAATCAAGAAATTTTTTTTGGCCAAACTTCTGGTATACAGGTGTCCCGAATCTACTGTTCCCGAAACACTAGGTTAGAATGATAAAAGTGTAATCCGGGAAAGGACATACCGGAATCTGATGGAGATGTTCACGCAAGCGCTTAAGCTATTTCTGGATATTCCTGTCGGATAACAACTTAGAAACCCAGATTATCAAATGAGCGACTGAAACCTAGTGTTTCGGGAACACTTACTAAGCTTTTTTCCCGAGTTCCTTGAGCGCGGCCACCTCGTCTCTCACCATCGCCGCCTGCTCAAATTCCAGGTTCTTCGCATGCTCAAGCATCATCCCTTCAAGATGACGGATAAGCCGTTTACGTTCTGCGGGGATCAGAATATTGTAGCCGGCCTTTACCATATCGATGGTTTCGGCTTCATCCTTTTTCGCTTCTTCTTTCTTTCGCTCCAGAATGTCGTGAATTGCTTTGCGTATGGTCGTCGGGGTTATTCCATGTTCTGCGTTATATGCTTCCTGGATTGACCGGCGGCGGTTGGTCTCGTCGATGGCGGCACGCATGGCGTCGGACATGCGGTCGGCATACATGATAACCAGTCCATTCTCGTTCCGTGCGGCCCGCCCGATGGTCTGGATAAGGCTGGTTGCAGAACGGAGAAATCCTATCTTGTCGGCGTCCAGAATCGTGATGAGGGATACCTCGGGAAGATCAAGCCCCTCCCGCAGGAGGTTTATCCCGATAAGCACGTCGAAGGTCCCAAGCCGCAGATCCCGCAGGATTTCCACCCGTTCGATGGTCTCCACTTCCGAGTGAAGGTAGCGGACCTTGAGGCCAAGACCCGAAAGGTAGTCGGTCAGGTCCTCCGCCATTTTCTTGGTGAGGGTGGTTATGAGGGTGCGCTCCTTCTTTTCTATCCGCTTGCGGATTTCGCCGTAAAGGTCTTCTATCTGTCCCTCCGTGGGACGTACCTCCAGAACCGGATCCAGCAGGCCCGTGGGACGGATAATCTGCTCCACCATCTTCGCCGAACGCTGATGTTCGAGCTTTCCCGGGGTGGCCGATACATAGATAACGTTATCCAGAAGCTCCTCAAACTCGGCAAAAAAGAGGGGGCGGTTGTCCAGGGCGGAGGGGAGCCGGAAGCCGTAATCGACCAGCGTCAGCTTGCGGCTGCGGTCGCCCAGATACATCCCCCGCACCTGAGGGATGGTCATGTGCGACTCGTCCACGACGAGGAGGAAGTCGTCGGGGAAGTAATCGATCAGCGTCCACGGCGGGGTGCCGGTAGGGCGCTGGTCCATGTGGCGCGAGTAGTTCTCGATGCCGGAGCAGTAACCGATCTCGCGGATCATCTCCAGATCGTAGTTCGTGCGCTGCTCCAGCCGCTGCGCCTCCAGCTCCTTGCCCTTGGCGCGGAGGTGGGTCAGGTGCGCCTCCAGCTCCTTTTCGATATCGACGAGGGCCTGTTGCAGCTTATCCTCGGAGGTGACGTAGTGCCGCGCCGGAAAGACCCGGATCTCCTGGGGCCGTTCGAGCACCTCGCCGGTGAGGGGCTGGATCTCCGTGATGCTCTCGATCTCGTCGCCCCAGAAGGAGAGGCGATAGGCGGTCTCCGTGTAGGCGGGGCGGATCTCCAGCACGTCCCCCCGGGCGCGGAAGGTGCCGCGCTTGAAGTCGATGTCGTTGCGGTCGTAGAAGATGCTCACCAGATGGCGCATCACCGTCTCGCGGCGGATGGTCTGCCCCGTCTGCAGCGGCAGGATCACCTTGCCCCATTCCTCGGGGCTGCCCAGGGCGTAGATGGCGGAGACGGAGGCCACGATGATGGTATCCCGCCGGGTGAGGACGGCGGCGGTCGCCGCCAGCCGCAGCCGCTCGATCTCGTCGTTGATGTCGGCGTCCTTCTCGATGTAGAGATCTTGCTGGGGGATGTAGGCCTCGGGCTGGTAGTAGTCGTAGTAGCTCACGAAGTACTCCACCGCGTTGCGCGGAAAGAACTCCTTCAGCTCCCCGTAGAGCTGCGCGGCCAGCGTCTTGTTGTGGCTGATCACGAGCGTCGGCCGCCCGAGCTCCGCGATCACGTTGGCCATCGTGAACGTCTTGCCCGAGCCCGTCACCCCCTCCAGCGTCCGGCAGCGCGCTCCCGACCGGAACCCTTGCGTCAGCGCCGCGATCGCCTCCGGCTGGTCGCCGGTCGGCCGGTAGTCGGATGTCAGTTCGAAATTCGCCATGGGGTGGAACCGTCAGCAAACTACCACAGCACAGACGCGAAAACACGGTCGATTGCGCCGCGGCGCGCCGGTCGGCGGGCCGGGAACGGAATTCACCCCCAGTGTTCCTTCATGACGGTTTCCCTCAGCTCGCGCCGCGAGCGCGGGCGGGGGTTGGCCTCCGTGCCCGGAAAACCCAGCGGCGTCATGCCGACGAGTTCCGCGCCGTCCGGCAGGCCCAGGATCTCGCGTGCGGCGGCGGGATCGAACGCCCCGATCCAGCACGTTCCCAGCCCCAGCTCCGCGGCGGCCAGCTGCATGTGGTCCATCGCCAGCGCCCCGTCCACCATCGCGTAGTTCTGCCCGTCGTGGGCGCGCGTCCAGGCGTCGTGCGGCAGGACGCACACCGCGAGAATCACCGGGGCCTGCCAGAACCATTCGCGCGCGTAGGCGGCGCCCAGGGCGCGACGGTTCACCTCGTCGCGCACCACGATGAAGCGCCACGGCTGCTTGTTCACCGCCGACGGCGCCAGCCGGCCCGCCTCCAGCACCTGCTGCAGCAGGTCCTCCGGCACCGGGTCCGGCTTGTAGGCCCGCACGCTGCGGCGCTTCTCCGCCAGTTTCAGGAAGGGGTTCAGATCCATCCGGTCACCTCCTCGTGGCATC
>NPID01002477.1_pt2 | contig 26318 bp, 17 predicted proteins | sample 8637491 | NCBI WGS metagenome assembly NPID01 (sample SAMN07420843, study PRJNA396082) | bioreactor metagenome | isolation source: sample BA6 brine-fed electro-methanogenic bioreactor BA | place: Japan: Kochi | collected 2016-06-14 | reverse complement strand
ACCTAGCATTTTATGCTAGGTTTTTTTGTGTTCGATTACGAACATACCTGTTCACAATTGAACTATAAAATAAACTGGAGTATATCCCTTTAATGCATGTTAATGTTTTGTATATTAGAATACTAATTTATTTGGCATAATGATAGCAAGTTCAGAGAAAAAAACATTGCCATGCTTAAAAATTACTTGAGAATTGCATTACGTAATATTAGACGAAACTCTGTATCCTCATTAATTAATAATGTAGGACTGGGCTTAGGTATAGGGGTTTTCATTCTGATAATGCTTTTTGTAAAGCATGAGTATTCGGTTGATAAGTTTATTCCCAATGCCGATAGGATTTTTAGGGTTGAGATGGGCGATTGGGCACTATTAGGACCCGATTTTGCCAAAATGCTTAAAAATGAGTATAGCGAAGTGGAGGAGGCAATTTCCGTTCAGTTCTATTCGGTAAACAATGAGCCAGTTATAATTAACGACAAAACGATTACCATCTCGAATTACTTACCAGTAAGCAATCAGTTTATCGATTTTTTTGGTTTTACAGTGTTGCAGGGTAACGCAATCGATCCGCTTGCCGAACCATACTCTTTAGTGCTAACCCAATCGGAGGCAATGCGCTTATTCGGTATCGAAAATCCATTGGGTGAAAGCATTACACTATTTGATAAATACGAGTTTACAGTTACCGCTGTAATTGAAGATCCACAGAATTTCCACTTTAGTTTTAACGCATTAATGCCTTTTGAGGTAACAGTTGAGTTTTATAATAGAGATGTTACACGTATTCAGCTTCTCAATAATATGAACAACCCAACTTATGTTAGGTTAGCCGATGCATCGCAGAGTAGTGCAATTGAACAAAAAATTGCAGATTACATTCAGAATTTTTATCAGGATGATCAGAAGCATGATTTTTACCTTCGTCCCGTCTCAGATATTTATTTTAGGGGTGCAGTTGCATTTGAAGGACCTATTAGGCATGGGAATATTCGTTTTATAAATGTAATGATAATTGTTGCATTTCTAATTCTGATACTTGCTTGTATAAACTACATCAACCTAAGCACTGCAAGAGCATCGAGCAGAGCAAAAGAGATTGGAATTAGGAAGGTATCGGGAGCAACTAAGCCGAATATAGTTTTTCAGTTTTTAGGTGAATCAATCTTAACCACACTAATTGCCCTTGTAATTGGAGTTGCCCTTGTGGAGCTATTTACGCCAATTTTTAGCAGTTTGGTTGAGCGGTCGCTCTCCTTGGGTTTTCTGAAGTCGCCTTTACTTATCATAATCCTGTTGTTGGGAGCAATAGCTGTTGGTGCTCTTGCTGGTTTGTACCCGGCTTTATACCTAAGCTCGTTTACTCCTGCAAAGGTGCTTAAAGGCGAAGCGGTAAAGGGCTCAAAAGGTAGTCTTTTCCGAAAAGGGTTAATCATTTTTCAGTTTACCGTATCAACTGGGTTAATAATATCAACGTTGGTTATTTTTAGTCAGCTCGATTACTTTACCAAGTTTGATGTGGGATTTGACAAGGAACAAATAGTAAATATTAGTATGCCCCGAAAGGCACGATACGATTACGATGTATTTAAGCGAAAAGTGTTGCAAATACCTAGCGTAAAAGCAGTTTCTCGCTCCAACTCGAAACCGGGAGAAGTTATGTGGCAGGAGACTTTTTTCGATTCGTTGGGACAAGCATTTAACTATTCGTACATGCCAGTTGATCCTGATTATATTAATTTGCTTGGATTAGAGATTATTCAGGGAAGAAATTTTGAGTGGGACAGGCCAGCCGACATTATGCAAACAATGATTGTGAATGAAACCATGGCCACAATGATGGGTTATAAAAACCCTATCGATAAAAAGCTAGGAGGAGGTTATATAAATGCGACAGTAATAGGTGTTGTAAAAGATTTCAACTTTAATTCGTTGCACAGCGATATTGGACCCCTAGGGCTTAGCTTCAGAAATTCGGCCTACAACACATACAACATAAAAGTAGATGTTAATAACATAAAATCAACCATTGCTTCGCTGGAGGAGTTGTGGTACGATTATGCAGTTGACGCACCCTTTCAGTATTCATTCCTTAACGAAACATTTGAAAACTCTTACCGAAGCGAGCAACGGATGGGGAGAATGTTTGGGTACTTTGCCTTTATTGCAATATTTATTGGTTGCATGGGGCTATTTGGTCTATCAGCACACATTCTTCAGGCAAGGGTTAAGGAGATGGGCATTCGCAAAGTGCTTGGTGCGTCAACACTAAGAATTATTGGCCTTATGGGAAAAGAGTTTGCATTGCTTGTATTTGTATCGAATGCTATTGCATGGCCTATTGCTTATTTCTCAATGAGCCAATGGTTACAAGGATTTGCATATAAAACAGCAATAAACTTATTTTTTTTCATAGCAGCCCTTATAATAACTCTGCTAATTGCTTTTTTAACCGTTTCATACCATTCGTGGCGAACTGCCCGAGCAAACCCGGTTGATGCATTGAAGTACGAGTAGATAATTCTGTTAAAGTTTTAATTAAAAGCAACATACGCCAATTTAAGGCTTGGCTTCACAAATTTAAAACCTGCTAACTCAATAAAAAATCATAAAGCCATGTTTAAAAATTACCTAAAAGTTGCATACCGATCACTCCGAAGAAACCTGAGCTTTTCAATTATCAATATTGTTGGTTTGGCTACCGGAATGGCAGCTACAATTCTTATACTATTTTGGGTTATTGATGAGGTAAACTACGACCGTTTTCACAATAACATAAATGAGATTTATCGATTATATGAGCATCAAACCTATTCTGGTACCGATGATTTGCTGGTATACAATACACCAGCTCCTTTGGCTCCACAACTTCGCGAGGAGTTCCCGTCAATTAAACGCGTTGCACGTTTTACACCAATTTGGCGAAGGGTTGAGTTTATTAATGGTGAAAACCAGTGGTACGATTTTGAAGGTTACTTTGCCGATCCTGATGCGCTAAGTATATTCACATTTAACTTTGTTTATGGCTCTGCAGAGCAGGCATTGGCCAGCCCTAATGCAATAGTGCTAACTACAGAAAATGCACAACGGCTATTTGGCAATGAAAATCCGGTTGGCAAAAGTGTTAACATTGATAATACAATGGAATTTGTTGTAACAGCCGTTGTTGATAGGCCAAATAATACGCATTTAAAGTTTAGCTATATTATTCCATTTGAAGAGAATATTCAACGTTTTTGGGCAGGTGTTAATATTGATTGGCACAGCAATAGTTTTTATACCTATATTCAATTAGATGCGAGTGCAGATTATAAGGAGGTTGAGCAGCAACTTGCAAATGTAGTTGCTGATAATGGGCAAGAAAATGTTACACTAAAACTTGAGCCTTTAACTAAAAGCTATTTGCATAATATATGGGGTACCGGATCAATAACCAATGTTCGAATTTTTTCTGCTATAGCCGTGCTGGTTTTACTTATAGCCTGTATTAATTTTATGAACTTAACAACAGCCCGGTCGGCGCAGCGTGCTAAAGAAGTGGGATTAAGAAAAGTAGCAGGAGGTAGTAGGGCACAGCTAATAGGGCAGTTTTTAGGCGAATCAATTTTACTAACTTTTCTGTCACTTATTTTGGCAATTATTCTGGTTGCAATCTTTTTGCCAGGCTTTAATCAACTATCGGGTAAGGATTTATCGTTAGCATCTATTTCAATTTATATGGTTTCTGGAATTTTGCTTGTAGCAGTAGTAACTGGATTTATATCTGGAAGTTATCCTGCATTTTTCCTTTCGTCGTTTGCGCCAATAAAGGTATTGAAGGGTGAACTTAGCAGAGGTTCAAAGGCATTCCGTACGGCGTTGGTTGTTTTTCAGTTTACTCTATCGGTGGCTTTAATCATTTCCACAACGGTTGTGAGCAAACAGCTAAACTATATGATGAACAAAAACTTGGGCTTTAGTAAAGAAAATATTGCCTATGTTAGCTTTAGTCCAAATGGCAGAGAAAAATACGATTTACTAAAAGAACAGGTTACTAAAATATCTGGAGTAAAAGGTATAACTTGTTCGAACGCTTTGCCTAATAGAGTTGGTAATAGCACATCAAGCGTTGATTGGGAAGGGAAAAATCCTGATGAGAACTATTTATTTACCACCCTTGTGGCTCACTTCGATTTTTTAGATGTTTTCGATATGAAGCTAGTTGAAGGAAGAACTTGGGACCAATCTTTAACATCTGACTCATTGGGTATGATTATAAATCAGGAGGCCGCAAGAATTATTGGATTTGAAAATCCTGTTGGTGAAAAACTTAATTTATGGGGATACGATTTCGAAATTATTGGAGTAGTTGAAAATTTTAACTTTCAAAGCTTAAAGCAAAAAGTGGAGCCTTTAGTTATGTTTATTACTATTCCTTGGCAAAATACGGTGAGTATTAAATTGAACTCAAACAATATTGTGTCAACAATGGAGCAAGTTGAAAAAACATGGAATAGCGTATATCCCAACGATACGTTTAAGTACAATTTTTTCGATCAGCTTTTCGATAGCATGTATCGCTCCGAGATGCGCATGGTAAAAGTTTTCTCATATTTTAGTTTTCTGGCAATCCTTATCTCTTGCTTAGGCTTATTTGGTTTGGCAACATTTATGGCGGAGCAAAGGTTTAAAGAGATTGGAATACGCAAAACCCTAGGTGCAAATGAGAAAAGCATTGTTTGGCTTATGGTTTGGGATTTTGTTAAATGGGTTTTACTGGCAAATGTTACTGGCTGGTTATTGGCATTTTACGCCATGGAGTACTGGCTAAGCACTTATGCATACCGAATTGATTTACACTACCTATATTTTTTAATTTCGGGAGTTATTAGCATAGTAGTTGCAATTCTTACCGTTTCATATCAATCTTGGCGAGTATCAAGAGTAAATCCTGTGCTTGCATTAAAGTACGAATAGCGTTTTATATAGCAAATTACAGGCAGTTCAAAAAATTTTAAATATAATGTTTTGAACTGCCTTTTTTTGTTCGATTACGAACACTAGTTATACGATTATGAACAAAATTCCAAGAAATGTAAATAGTTAATGATCAGATAAACAGATTTGTATGGCGTTTGGCATGTGGTATGATAAAATCGAATGGGAAATACATTCGAAATTGCTTAAAACTAACACATAATACCCTAACGCTATGATTAAGAACTACATTAAGGTTTCAATTCGGAATCTTATCTCACAGAGAGGTTACACGTTAATTAACATTTTTGGTTTGGCTGTTGGTATAGCTAGTGCACTCCTTATAATGCTATACGTAGTCGATGAAATTAGCTATGATAAATTTCACCCCAACGCGCAAAATATTCACCGGGTTTGCCTCGATGCAAAAATTCAGGATACTGAATTGCTAGGGCCGATTAGTTGTGTTCCAATTGGACCAACATCTGTTAACGAATATCCCGATATTTTAAACTACACTCGTATTTTTTCCTTCTCGGGCGAACCGGTAATACGTTACGAGGATAGAACATTTGTTGAGAAACGATTGATGTATACTGACTCAACTTTCTTTCAGGTATTCAATGGTTTTACGCTTATTAGAGGTAACCCCGAAAATGTGCTAAACAGGTCAAACCAAATGGTAATGACCGAATCAACAGCCAAACGCTATTTTGGTGATGAGAATCCCATAGGAAAAGTTGTTCAGTTTGGTCAGAACAGGCAGAACTGGGAGGTAACTGCTGTTGTAGCCGATCCTCCCAAAAATAGCCACTTAAAATTCGATATACTCTGCTCGTTCGTTACTTTACCCATGTCGCAATCTACCTTTTGGATTGGAAACAATAACTACACCTACATCTTACTTCAGGATGATTTAGATCCGCTTGAGGTTAACAAACGGTTTGCTGATATGGTTAATACACATGCTGGTCCTCAATTTGAACAGTTCGCTAATATTTCTACTAGCGACTTCGAGAGTAGTGGTAACAGGTACTCATATTTTACACAGCCATTGCTCGATATTCACCTAAAATCGAATATGCCTTTTGAACTTGAAAAAGGTGGTAATCTAACAATGGTATACGTATTCATGCTAATTGCCATTTTTATCCTTGTAATTGCAGCAATAAATTTCATGAACTTATCAACAGCTCGGTCGGCCAAAAGGGCAAAAGAGGTTGGTATTCGGAAGGTTGTTGGATCGACCCGCTCAAAGCTAATTGGTCAGTTTTTAACCGAATCGGTAATTGTTTCAACTGTTTCGTTGGCAATTGCCATTGGGTTAATTTTTTTGGCAATGCCTGGATTTAATAGCATTGCAGGCAAAGAGATGTCGTTAACAACACTTCCTATTGCACTTACCATTGGAATTTTAATTGCAACAATACTGGTTGTAGGATTTGCTGCTGGCAGCTATCCTGCGTTTTTTCTAGCCAGCTTTGAGCCCTTAAAAGTGCTTAAAGGAAAGCTGCAAACTGGTATGAAAAATAGCTTTTTACGTGGGGCGTTAGTTGTTGTTCAGTTTATAATTACAATTGGTTTGCTAATATCTACATTCGTTGTTTATCATCAAATTTCATATATACAGGATAAGGATTTAGGCTATAACCCCGAGAACATTCTTGTAGTTAATCGACCTTATGCTATTGCCAATGAGCAGCGCGAAACTTTTTTAAACGAGCTTAGGGCGCTCCCATACATTGAGTCGGTATCGCGATCAAATTCGCTACCTACAACAATAATTGGAAATACGGTAATGCAGAAAAAAGGTGCCCCTAGCGACGATATGCAATCGCTTAACCATTTCTATGCGTATCATGATTTGGATAAAGTAATGCAATTTAAAATGGCCAAAGGGCGGTACTTTAGCGATGATTTTGCCAGCGATTCGTCGGCTATGGTTATGAACGAAGCTGCTGTTAAAGTATTTGGTTTTGATGGTGATCCCATTGGGCAAAAGGTAATGATGAACTTAAACGATGAGCGAACAGTTGTGGGCATTATGGAGGATTTTCATTACGAATCGTTGCATCAAAAAATTAGCCCTCTAGTAATAGCATGTCATCCAACCTATACCTATGTAACCATTCGTATTGCTGGGGCTAATGTTCAAGAGGCCATCCGAAGCATTGAGGCCAAGTGGAACGAGTTTGTGCCCGACCAAGCATTCGATTACTTCTTTATGGATCAGGCGGTTGATAATCAGTATAGTGATGAGAGAAGAGCCAGTATTCTATTTTCTAGCTTTAGCATTTTGGCCATAATTATTGCTACTCTTGGCTTGCTCGGTTTATCATCGTATTCGGCCGAACAGCGTACACGCGAAATTGGTATACGGAAAGTACTTGGTGCTAACGTTGGCCTTGTTATTTGGCTATTACTTAATGAGATTAATAAACTATTTATTATTGCAACCCTAATTTCGTGGCCAATTGCTTGGTTTTTAATGAACAAATGGCTTGAGAGTTTTGCCTTTAGGGTTGGTTTATCGCCTTGGATATTTATTGGAGCATCGGTGTTAGCATACCTAATTGCTGTACTTACTGTGAGCTATCAAGCATTAAAAGCAGCCAGAACAAACCCTGCCATTACGCTTAAGTACGAATAGTTTATTATAATGCTATAAGGTTTTTGAGTTTTTAATAATTTTCAATGTGATGAGTATTCGAGGTATTTCTCTTTCGCTAATCATATGTCTAGTATGCTCTTGTTCAATTGCCATATCCCAAGAGAAACGCAATGCAACAGCATTTCGAGTAGAAGGTGAATTACCTCGGATTGATGGTTTTGTTAATGATGCAGCATGGCAGAGTGTTGAGTGGCAAAACAATTTTGTACAGCGTCAACCTTACGAGGGTAAAGAGCCTTCGCAGCAAACCGAATTTAAGGTTTTGTATAACGATAATAGTATTTATTTAGCAATTAGGGCTTGGGACACTTCACCCGATAGCATAGTGAGCCGTCTATCTCGTCGCGACGATGGAGATGGTGATGCAATTGGGGTTGAGTTTGATTCCTATTACGATCATCAAACTGCATTTTCGTTCATTGTTTTCGCATCGGGAGTTAAGCACGATAAGCTAATTACTGGTGATGGCGAACATGAGGATGTTAGTTGGGATGCAATTTGGGATGCAAAAACCAGTATCGACGATAAAGGGTGGATAGTTGAAATTGAGATACCCCTAAACCAGCTGCGTTTTAATGATAATTATAGTCAGATTTGGGGGCTGCAGGTTGGTAGGTACATACACCGAAAAGATGAGTTATCGCTCTGGCAGCCCGTGCCTCGCGATGCACCAGGTTGGGTTCATCAATTTGGAATACTTAACGGTATAAAGGGGGTTAAACCCAAGCGACAAATTGAAGTTGCACCATACCTTGTTGCTCAAATTGAACGTTTTGAGTCAGAGGAAGGGAATCCTTTTGCTACAGGAAAGAGTAGCCGCCTTTCAGGCGGAGTTGATGCAAAAATTGGCTTAACCAATGATATAACCTTGGATATGACAGTATATCCTGATTTTGGGCAAGTAGAAGCCGATCCATCTGAGGTAAACCTAACGGCTTACGAAACCTATTTCCCTGAGAAACGGCCTTTTTTTATTGAAGGAAGAAATCTTTTCGATTTTCAGTTTACACCTGGTGATGGTGATCAATCGGCCGAAAACCTATTTTACTCGCGTCGAATAGGGCGAAAGCCCAAGGGCGATCCAGAAATAAGCGATGATGAGTTTATAAGTATACCCGAAAATACGGCAATACTAGGAGCAGCAAAAATAACAGGTAAAAGTAAAAAAGGCTTGTCGTTTGGTATAATGGAAGCCATTACAAATAGTGAGTATGCAAAAGTAGGAAATGACGAAAACACTCGAACTGTTGAGGTGGAACCACTAACTAGCTATTTTGTGGGAACATTGAAAAAGGAATACAATGCTGGTGATACCCGAATAGGTGCCATGGTAACATCTACTAATAGAAGCATTGACTCAAAGCAATTGCAATTTATGCATACAAATGCATACTCGGGTGGAGTTAGCTTTATGCATCAATGGAATAATAAGAATTATTACGTTAGCTTTAAATCATACCTTAGCCATATTCAAGGTGCTGAAGAGGCAATTTTAAATACCCAAACATCTTCGGCGCGCTATTTTCAGAGACCCGATGCAGATCATGTTTCGGTAGACTCATCAAGAACAAGTCTAACTGGCCACGGCGGACTTCTTAGCATTGGAAAAGGAGGCGATGGTCATTGGCGATTTGCTGGTTTTGTTTCATGGAAATCGCCCGAACTCGAAGTAAATGATATTGGTTATGTTCGAAGCGTTGACGATATTTTTCAAGTACTTTGGGCTGGTTATCGATACTGGGAACCTTTTTCAATGTTCAGGGAGATAAATGTAAATTTCAACCAGTGGACAGGGCATAATTTTGCAGGTGAACGATCGTACCTTGGTGGTAATGTAAACGTTAACACGCAGCTTAAAAACTATTGGTACGTAGGCTTTGGTGTCGGTCCTCAAGGGAATGGGTTAAGCTACTCTGCGCTGAGAGGTGGTCCTGCTCTTTTGCTACCTGGAGGAACAAACTACTGGCTTTGGGTTAGCACCGATGGAAGGAAAAAGTTAACTCTTTCTGTAAATTCGTCGTTTTATAAAGGCGAATCAAATAAATCATCAAACTATTCTGTAAGTTTATCATATAAACCAACCAATGCTTTAATGGTTTCGGTAAGCCCTTCATACTCATATTCCGATAGAGTTATTCAATTTGTAGATAATATTGAGTGGAACAATAGTATAACCTATCTAAACTCCTCCCTTAAACAAGAGCTATATACCTTGCAGCTTAGGTTGAATTATAGTGTTACTCCTAATTTGTCAATCCAATACTATGGACGCCCATTTATTGCAAAGGGAAAGTATTACGACTTTAAGAAAATTACCAATCCAAGAGCAGAAGAATTTGCAGACCGATATGAAGTTTACAGGTCAAGTCAAATAACATATGATTCCGATGATGAGGTATATGGTTTCGATGAAACTGGAGATGGACTTAATGATTACGCAATTGATAACCCGAACTTTAATTTCCGTTCGTTTCAATCCAACCTGGTTGTAAGGTGGGAGTATAGGCCAGGATCTACACTGTTTTTGGTTTGGTCGCAGGGGCGAGATTCTTACGAAACCGATTTCAGAACTTCCTTGAACTATAGCGCCAAGGAATTAGCAAAAGCCTATCCGCACAACGTATTTTTGGTGAAATTGGCTTATCGATTCTACTAATAAGTAAAACTTTTTTAAAAATAGCGATAAGCCAAATTTTAAAATATGTGATTTGAACTTTCAAAGTAATTATGGCTTACGATACCCACTTGGCCTTTCTAAATAGCGCTTTTTAGCCTCTTTGGCATCCGATCCTTCGGGAATGTAAATAATCGTTCTCGAATCAATTACAACAGCCTGCATTTTCGATAAATCGGGTGTTTTATGGATTGCCTGCTTCTTTTCGTACATTTTATTAATCCTTCCTTATTAGTAAGCATTTTCCTTTTTCAGCGTCTTCATGTTATTAGTATGATGTAATTCAAAAATAAACTCGAAAACCAAAAGTTTTGAATTTAGTATAATACTCAGTTTATGTGAACTGAGTTGCTGATGACGTTGAAAAATTTAAGTAAACCAGCAAAAATTCGACACTTTATTTGATGCAATTAGGAAGTGCCTAAATCTGAAAAGTTGAGGAGATACCTAAAGGTCAAATGTAGCAAATAAAATTGGTAAATTATTATTTTACAGAATTATATAATGTTTTCTCAATATGCCATAGAGTTTGTAATGGTCTTCGTTTATCATTATTGAAACCTATTTTCAGAAAGCTAGCGTAGATTGGAATTAATTCATAAATTATTGAAAATAAATATTGTATATCAAAATTAAGGATTACCTTTGCCAAATAATTTTAATTCAATTTATGATAAACGGAACAGTAAAATTTTTTGATGAGACGAAAGGATTCGGATTCATTAAAGACAACGATTCAACAAAAGAGTACTTTGTACACTTAACTGGTTTAATTGACAAGATAACGGATAACGACGAAGTTTCCTTTGATCTTGAAGAAGGTCGTAGAGGCGTTAACGCTGTAAATGTGAAACTTGCGTAAGTAAAGATATAAGCATTTAAATGATTAAAGTCCTGCATTTTGCAGGACTTTTTTTGTTTTTGTGTGTTGGTTGCTCTTTCTGTAGTATTTTTATGGCTTAAATTATTTGGAATGGAATTAAAACAAGTGGTTTCCGATATTTTTCGCGAGGTTGCACCTTTATCTGCTAAGGGAAAGGTGGCTAATTATATACCAGCATTAGCCAAAGTATCTCCAAAGCTGTTGGCTATTAGCCTTAATACAGCTAGTGGCGAAAGCGTTTCAATTGGCGATGCATTAACTCCATTCTCAATCCAAAGTATATCAAAAGTTTTTGGTTTTACTTTGGCTTATAAGATGCTTAGCGGTGATATTTGGAAACGACTAGGCAAGGAACCTTCGGGTAATGCTTTTAACTCCTTGGTTCAGCTTGAGTACGAAAAGGGCATTCCTCGTAATCCGTTTATCAATGCAGGAGCTTTGGTCGTTTCCGATATTCTGCTTTCGCTTTATTCTAATCCGCAGCAAGTACTGCTCGACTTTGTTCAAAATATTAGCAACGAGCCAAGTATTAGCTATAATGAAGAAGTGGCAAAATCGGAGAAAGAAACTGGACATAGAAATGCTGCTTTAGCCTATTTAATGAAGAGCTTTGGCAATATTCATAACTCCGTCGAAGATGTATTAGACTTCTACTTTATGCAATGTTCGCTCGAAATGAGTTCGAAGTGTCTAGCAAAATCGTTTCTATTTTTGGCTAATCACGGCATAGTACCAGCCACAAACGAACAGGTAATAACCGTTAGCCAAGCTAAGCGCATAAGCGCTTTAATGCTAACCTCAGGGCTTTATAACGAATCGGGCGATTTTGCATACAGAGTTGGAATGCCCGCCAAGAGTGGCGTAGGTGGTGGAATTGTTGCCATCATCCCAAACAAGCTAAGCATTTGTGTTTGGTCACCTCCTTTGAACGAGTACGGAAATTCGTTAGCCGGCATTGAGGCGTTGGAGAGGTTTACTTCGTATACAGGAATGTCGATATTTTAGCATTTCCATTTGTTTGCTTAATTATTAATTTAAGCCAGATGTTTGGTAGGTTGGTACATATCTGATTTTAAAACAAATTCTAACTATTCTTTTTAACCTTCTTAAAAATTTACTAATTAAATTTCAAACACAAGTTTTATTTGTTTCCACAAAATTATTAGTATTGTTTTGGAAAGTTGAATAATAGTGTATTTTTGAAGGGAGTAGAATTCTACCATAATAGTCAGATTTTTATCAGAAAAACCATAAATTTTAACCTAAACCAAATCCTATGTTGCACGAACCAGTTGTGATTGTTGAAGCCGATCATGCTTCGAAAAAGAAAACCCGATTGGGTATCATTCTTTTCTTTGTTTATGCTGCCATATATGCAGTATTTGTTTATATAGGCTTAGTTGAGACCGATTTGCTTGGAGAAAAAGCCATTGGAAATGTTAATTTGGCTATTGTTTACGGAATGGGACTTATAATTCTGGCTGGAGTAATGGGCTTTGTATATAATATTGCCTGTTCGAGAATGGAGGATAAAATGAATGGAGGGCCCAACAAATGATATATGGAGTATCTGTTTGGGCCATAATTATCTTTTTTGTATTTGTGGCATTAGTAATTGGATTGTCCTTTTACTTTGGATCAAGAACTAAATCAGCAGCAAGTTATTATGCTGCTGGGGGAACAATTCATTGGGGTGTAAATGGAATTGCATTTGCAGGCGACTATTTATCGGCAGCATCTTTTCTCGGAATTTGTGGTATGATTGCCTATGCTGGTTACGATGGATTTCTTTACTCTATTGGCTACCTCGCTGGTTGGGTAGTGGCTTTATTTCTTGTTGCTGAACCGCTAAAACGATTAGGTAAATACACTTTTACCGATGCTCTCGATTCGAAGTTTAACTCACGAGGCATAAAGCTAACAGCATCAATTAGTACGCTTATTGTTTCAATTTTCTATCTTATTCCCCAAATGGTGGGAGCAGGCGACCTAGTTGTTCCTCTTTTAGGTTTACCTCATTGGGCTGGTGTTGTTATTGTAGGCGCTATTGTTATTTACATTGTTGCCACAGCTGGAATGACCTCTACAACTTATGTACAGTTTATTAAGGGTGGTTTGTTAATAACTTTTTCAATTATTTTAACCATTTATATTCTTCGTAACGGTTTTACATTGAATCCCAACGATAACTATCATCAATTTGCCCAAATTGAAGCACAGGTTGAAGGAGATAAAGTGATTTCAGTAGAGGATGATTCTTATACTCTATTGGAACAGCAAATTATGGGGAGCAATACTTTTGTTAAGCTTAAAAATGATGGGTTTAATAATTGGTATAAGCTCGAACAAAGAAATGATGAGTCATACTATCTGCTTGAGGCGTTGAGTATAACCAATACATCAAATGGCGAAGTTTTATATAATGGGGCGCCTAAGTCTGAAGGTCGATTTTATCAGGTAGGCCACTTAAATAAGATTGTATACAAGGGCGAAGAGGTTGAGCAAACGGGGCCACTAGGGCCGTTCGAATTTTTTGGTGTTCTAGAGGAAAGTGAAGTTGGACTTTTTAAAAAATCATACTTTGATGATGGAGAGGATAAGGTTACCGTTTTCTACCAACAGGCTACAAAGGGTGCCGATCTGCTTAAGCCAGGCATGATTTTTAAACTTGGTAAGAATGGTAAATTCTGGGATAGGATTAACTTCTTTTCCCTCATGCTAGCCCTTTTCTTTGGAACTTCTGCATTACCTCATATTTTAATTAGATACTATACCGTTCCAAGTCAGCGCGATGCTCGAAAATCAACCATAGTGGCAATTTTTGCCATTGGGTTCTTTTACATTCTTACACTGTATATGGGATTAGGTGCAATGGTTGGTGGCGTAAATGATATGGAGAGTAGCAATATGTCGGCTCCACTCTTGGCAAAATCATTTGGTATAGGCTTATTTTCAATTATTTCAGCCATCGCATTTGCCACCGTATTAGGTACTGTAAGCGGCCTAATTGTTGCCTCATCTGGTGCTATTGCTCACGATTTTATTGATAAGTATCTAAAGGTAAAAATGACCGATAAGCAAAAGGTTACTGCAGGGAAAATTGCTGCATTTGGGGTTGGCATTTTGGCCATAATCCTAGGGATTATATTTAAAGGGATGAACGTTTCTTTTCTTGTAGGTTTAGCCTTTGCTGTTGCGGCTTCAGCAAATTTACCATCGATACTTGCTGTAATTTTTTGGAAGAAAACCACTGCAAAAGGAATTGCCAGCTCAATAGTAGTGGGCATTATTTCTGCTGTAACAATTATACTGCTTTCACCAAGTATGTTCGAAAGGTATGGCCTCCCAAAATCTGAAGCAATTGTTCCTTTTGATAACCCTGCAATCGTCTCAATGCCTCTAGCATTAATTGTATTAATTGCAGTGTCATTGCTTACTCAAAAGAAAGCCAAGTAACGTAACTACACCATTGTATTAAAGCGCTAATATCTCAAAAACAATTATCATATTTGGGATGTTAGCGCTCTTTTTTTGGTAAATTTGATAGAATATTTCCGATATGAGAATAGCCATTATTAGCGATATTCATGAAGATTTTCAAATGCTTGAGAAGGCCATGGCTGTTCTTAAATATACTGGTTACGATTCGCTGGTTTGCTTAGGTGATATTACAGGTTTTGCCCCAAAATATCATAGCCATACCCCCGATGCAAATGCATGCATTGATCTGATTAGGAGCGAAGCAAATATTGTATTAGCAGGTAATCATGATCATTTTACATCGCAAAGGCTGCCATCTTATCATCTTGAAATGAACATCCCGAGTAATTGGTATGAACTTTCTAAAAAGGATAGATTTGAACTGTCTGGTAACTCATTGTGGCTTTACGAGGAGGAGTTGGCTCCTGAACTTTCATTTGAGAACGAGCTCTTTTTAGCTAGTTTGAACGAATGGTGTATTTATGAAATTGGCCAAAAGAAAATTCTTTTTTCGCATTTTTTAAAACCCGATTTATCGGGCGTGGGAACTTGGTTTCCCTATAGAGTTGGCGAGCTACGACCTCACTTCAAATTCATGGAGGAGCATAATTCAACGTTGGCTTTTGTTGGTCATTGCCATGTAGAAGCAGCCACTAGGGTAAGCAAACTTTTTTGGTCGGAGCCTACTGTTGGTAATATAAAAATTGGATTAAAGCCCCAAATTATACTATGCCCTGCTGTTGTAGGTAGCCATAGAGCTAGCGGCTGCATGGTTTACGATACTAATTCAAACGAGATTATTTCAATAGCGATATAATAATTAGTAGTATTATTAATATCTTAGATAGATTATTCATTAAAATATATTACACTAAAAGAGCGAAACAGTTGGATACCCTATAAAAGCAGTATCAACTTATTATTTTTCATTCTTGTACTTTTTGCAAAAGCTTTTTTATTTACAAGAGTTCGGTATGCGCTTTATTTTAAATGATTTGGTTTAATTTCAATGCTTATGCTATCTAACCCACGTTTTTTTTCTCGCATCTTACTGCCTTCAATGGTTGCTGTGCTGGTATTTCTAGTGGCTATTTATCTCTTAGTAATTCCGAATTACCGAGAAAGCTTAATGAATGGCAAACGAGAAACAATTCGTGAGCTTACCAGCTCAGCATGGAGCGTAATGCATAAGCTCGATTTAATGGTGAACAACAATTTTAATGAAGAGAATGCTAAGCGCGAAGCTGCTTTAATTATTAGCGATATGCGCTGGGGCCACGAGCTAAAGGATTATTTCTGGATTACCGATACTACCCCTCGAATGATTATGCATCCGTATCGTCCAGCGATGAACGGTATGGACTTGTCAGACTATAAAGATCAGCGTGGAAAAAATTTCTTTGTAGATATAGTAAACCTTGTAAATAGGCATGGCGATGGTTACATTGATTATAAATGGCAATGGAAGGATGATAGCTTAACCGTTGTTTCAAAACTATCGTATGTTAAAGCTTATGAACCTTGGGGTTGGATTGTGGGCACTGGTATATACATTGACGATGTAAACCGTGAGATTGAGGCTTTAACCCAAAGGGTTGTTTGGATATCGGCTTTTATTACCTTGATCATTGGAGCAATTATAACCTATCTCGCACGGAGAAACTATATAGCCGAGTCGGAACGTCAGCTAGCACAGGAAAACTTAAAAGATTCAATGGAGCGTTACAAAAAGTTGGTTGAAGCCACAACCGATGGGGTTTTAATGATGATGGATGGAGAGATAGTTTACTGTAACCCATATCTCCTTAACCTGTTAGGATATAGCCAACAAGAATTTGATCAGCACGATTCTCAATTTCATTCCACGTTAACCCAGTTTCTTCAACCTTTTACCCTTTCAGGCAACGAAGCAGATGAGCATCAAGAAATTTCAGTAGAGCAAATGATTAGGAAAAAGAATGGAGTAATGGTTGAGGTTGTTGTTACACGATCGAAATTTGAGATGGAGGGCAAAAGTGGGCATATCTTTTCAGTTAAAGATGTCTCTAAGCATAAGGATGTTGAGCGTGAACTCGATTTGAGCATGGAGAAATTTAAGTCAATTGCAGGGCTAATGAACATTGGGGTTTTTAGATGTACTTTAGGCCGACAAGCTCGATTTGTAGAAATTAACCCAAAAGCAATTAGCTTATTGGGATATAAAGCAAAATCTGATTTAAACGATGTAAAAGTTCAAGATCTTTTTGAAATTAATGAGGAAAAAAAAGAGGTAATAAATGCAATTAACGAAGGTATTACCATTAAAGACAGATTGCTTAAAATTAGAAAAGCCGATGGATCCATTCTACCAACATTAGTCTCTCTTTTTCCTGTTGTCGATGCACATGGAAAAATGGTATACTGCGATGGAATGCTCGTTGATGCATATGATCACCATTGCCACGATACAAATTTTGAGGGAAGCCCCTCTAACCTTAACCTTTCAGCAAATATTCTTTTACGCCCTGTGAAAGATTTTCTTCAACCTGCCCCCATATGCAATATGAAAACCACAGTAGGGATTGCCTCAAAAGTATTAACACAATCCCAATCGGATATTCTACTTATAGAAGATGAAAGCGGCGCCTTGGTTGGACTGGTTACGCACAGCGATATAAGCAGAAGGTTAATATCAGAGGGGAAAAATACGAGTACCCCGATATACGAAATTATGAGCGCTCCAATAATTTCGGTTTCTATTGAAGATATGGTTATGGATGCTTTTGCGTTAATGCTTCAGCATAGGGTTTCGTACGTTGTGGTTAATGCAAATGGCAATACTGCTTCCTCATATATTAGCCTGCTGAGTTTATCTGAACTCCGAAAAGACACTCCAGAATTTCTTATAAATACCATACAAAAAGCCAATTCGCTTTATGAGATTGAAACTGTTACTAAACAACTCCCCCGAATTATTCAAAACATAATTAGTGCTGGAACAGGCGTTTCGGTTACAGGAAAGTTAATTAGTAAGATAACCGATGCTGTAACAGAAAAACTAATTGAACAGGCAATTGATGAGCTGGGTACTCCGCCAGTTAGCTTTGTTTTTATAGCCCTGGGAAGCGAAGGTAGACGTGAGCAAACTCTAGCAACCGACCAGGACAATGCAATTGTTTATTCGACTGAAAACGATGAGCTAGAACAACATTATAAAGATTATTTTTTACAACTTGGTAAAATTGTTTGTACCTCATTGAGCAAAGTTGGCTACCCATTGTGCAAAGGTGGCGTAATGGCTATGAGTAACGAGTGGTGTATGAGTATAAATGAGTGGCAAGAAAAAGTTCTTGCATGGGTCAGTACCCCAAATCCTCAGGAAATTCTAAATATTTCAATATTCTTCGATTTTAGGCCAGTTTATGGTGATTTTGAGTTGGCAAATCAACTTCAAAGGTATTGTCAAATAAGCTTAAAGAACAAGGATTTGTTTTATTACAATTTGGCTCAGCAAACTACTAATCTTAAAGTATATAATGTATATGGGAATAAGAATAGCGAAATATATGATTTAAAAATGCCAATTTTGGCCATTACTAGTATAGCTCGATTGTGGTCGTTAAAATATGGAATAAGCGATAAGAATACGCTTGAAAGGCTTTTAACTCTAAATACTTTAGGTGTTTTAACATCCGTTCAACGTCAAGAATTTGAACAGGGGTATCGTATCTTAGTTTTACTTCGTATCAAAAACCAAATTAACCAAATACAGGCAAATTTCGAACCTAATAACAAAGTGGGTGTTGGCTTGCTATCCGAAATGGATAAGTTAACCATAAAGAAAATTATTTCGAGTATAAACGCTCATCTCGATAGGATTAGAATTGACTTTAGGATAGCTTAGTATATTTTCTTTTATTTCTGCAACTTATCAGTAATGCTATGTTATTTAATAGTTAACTGCTAAATGGGAGCAATAGGATTGCTCTTTGTTATTTTATTCATATTAAATCCATGTTGTTTAATCTGGTTTGACTAAACTTTAAACAAACATCATGTCAGCTTAACATTTTAAGGGGACTGTTGTTATCATTATTTTAAATTCAAATTTTGTTTTACCCTTAAAATAATAAGTTATGTTTCGAGTTTGGCTTAATGCCCTTCGGGTTATCCCATCAGTATCAAAAGAGCAATGGGATAGCTATGATATTGTATCAAGGTGGTTAATTTCTACCCGTGCAGCCGTTTTTATTATGACGGGTTTGGCTGCTGCCATTGGTGGCCTTTTGGCTTATCGTGCCGGTAGCTTCTCGTGGCCAATTTTTCTGCTCACATTCTTCGGGTTAATTTTTGCCCATGCCACCAACAACTTGCTAAACGATTATGTCGATTTTTCGAAAGGAGTTGATAAGGATAATTACTTCCGTGCCCAATACGGGCCTCATCCACTGGAGCATGGCTATCTCAGTAAAGGTCGATATTTGACCTACATTGTGGTAACAGGTCTTATTGCTTTAACAATGGGCTTGGCAATTACCTATTTGGTTGGATTGCAAACCTTATGGTTGCTAATTCCCGGATTATTCTTTCTGCTATTTTATACCTGGCCGTTAAAGTATTTTGGATTAGGTGAAATATCGGTTGTTTTTGTTTGGGGGCCACTTATGATTGGAGGTGCATACTTTGTTGTATCGGGTGGCGAATGGAGCAATTGGGTTGCGCTAGTAAGTTTGGTTTACGCTTTTGGTCCAACTACCGTATTATTGGGTAAGCATGCCGATAAGCTTAAAGCCGACAAGGCTAAGCGAATTCTTACATTACCTGTGATTATTGGCGAAAAGGCTTCGCGTTACTCCATTATTGCATTGTGGGTATTGCAGTACTTTCTAGTTGGTTACTTCGTAATATCAGGCGAATTAGGTTATGCCGTTTTACTTGTACTGCTTTCAATCCCAAAATTTATTCAAATGACAAAAGTGATGCTAAAAAAGCGACCCGAGGTAGAACCTGAAGGCGAAGAGGGCAGAGGCTGGCCGCTATATCTTGTAAGTCGAGCTTTTGTGTTTAACCGTTCGTTTGGTATGTTCTTTCTCCTTGGTCTTATTATCGATGTGATAATAGTAAAGCTATTTTAATTATTGGGGTAGCAATCATTAAAAAGATATTTGCTACCCATTTTCATAACATTCTGAATTTGCCCGATTTATATGAATTATAGCGGTACAGTAATACAATCAAAAGTAGATACTTCGTCAAAGCAGTACATCGATAGTTTTGCTGAAACATCACGGATTATTGATGAATTTACCAGCAAGCTAAAAGCGACATTAAATAGAACGAACGATCCTTATGTGCTTAAGCACAAGGAGAAGGGTAAAATGACGGTAGGTGAGCGTATTAGGTCGCTTGTTGATGAAGGTACGCCATTCTTTGAACTATCGTCGCTAGCGGCAAATGGTATGTACGAGAATAAGTTTCATTCGGCTGGCATTGTAACTGGTATTGGCATTATTCAAGGTATTGAAACAATGATAATAGCCAACGATCCTACAGTTAAGGGCGGAACATATGTTAAGGAAACGATTAAAAAGCACTTAAGGGCGCAGGAAATTGCTCTCGATAATCATTTGCCCTGCGTTTACGTGGTTGAGTCGGGCGGAATTTTTCTGCCCGAGCAAGCCAATGTATTTGCCGATTACGATCACTTTGGTAAAATCTTTTACAATCAAGCAAGGCTTTCGGCTGAAGGTATTCCTCAGGTAGCCATGGTAATGGGTTCGTGTACTGCTGGGGGTGCGTATATTCCTGCAATGAGCGACGAGTCAATTATTGTCGATAGGCAGGGAACCATTTTTCTGGCTGGCCCCCCCTTGGTTAAGGCAGCCATTGGCGAGGAGGTTACCGCCGAAGAACTAGGTGGCGCATACGCGCACACGCATATATCTGGAGTGGCCGATCATTTTGCTAGCACCGAGGAGGAGGCCATACAGATTTGCCGAAATATCTTTGAGCATTTTCCAAAGCCACAAAAATCGTTCGTTGGCAATGGGAGGTTCGAAAACCCAATTTATCCAGCCGAAGAGTTGTACGGAATTATTCACGATCAAAGTTCGCGTTGGATTGACCCCTACGAAATAATTGCTCGGTTGGTTGATGGAAGCCAATTTCAGGAGTTTAAGCCAACCTATGGTACAACACTGGTTACCGGGTTTGCAAAAATTATGGGTCAAACGGTAGGTATTCTTGCCAATAACGGTATTCTGTTTTCCGAGTCGTCGCTAAAGGGAACGCATTTTATCCAGATGTGTAATATTCGAAAAATTCCACTTCTCTTTTTGCACAACATCACCGGATTTATGGTTGGTAAGGATGCCGAGCACGGTGGTATTGCCAAGGATGGTGCAAAAATGGTTCACGCTGTGGCCAATGCCAATGTGCCTAAAATTACCATAATATTTGGGCGCTCGCATGGTGCTGGGAACTACGCCATGGCGGGTAGGGCCTATAAACCTAATTTGCTGCTTACATGGCCAAACTCTAAAATCTCTGTAATGGGTGGCACTCAAGCAGCAGAGGTGTTAGGTACTGTAAAGCAAAAGGATTCGGTTGATATTGAAAGTTTTAAAAAGGAGATTTACCAGCGTTACGAGGATGAGGCCTCGGCCTATTATGCCACCGCTCGCCTTTGGGACGATGGTATTATCGATCCTGTCGACACTCGCAGCTGGATTGCCATGGGGCTTTCCATTGCGGCCAACAAGCCCACCCCCGACTACAAACCTGGTGTTTACCGAATGTAAATTGATATGGATACTTATACCAATATTCAGCTAGTGATTAGCAAGGGTGTGGCCACCGTTTGGCTTAACCGACCCGATGTGCATAATGCTATTAGCATTGAATTAATTAATGAGCTGACTCATTGTTTGTCCTACTTGGAAAAGAATGACAGTATACGAGCTGTAGTTTTACGTGGTAAGGGTAAATCGTTTAGCGCGGGAGCCGACTTAAAACTTATGCTGCAAACAAGTAGTATGGGGTACCAAAAAAACTATGAGGACGGACTTAAATGGGCAAACGGCTTAGCTAAAATATATCAAAGTTCTAAACCTATTATCGGCGTTGTATCGGGTAATGTTTTTGGTGGAGGCAACGGCCTGCTTGCTACTTGCGATTTGGTTATTGCCGAGGAAAATGTAATTTTCTCTTTTTCCGAGGTTAAACTGGGTATTGCACCATCAACCATCCTTCCTTACATACTTAAGCGCATAAACCAATCAACCGCAAAATATTTGATGTTTACAGGCAAACGTTTTACAGCGCATGAGGCTTATCGTTATAATTTTATCGATTTTGTGGTTTCTCAGCAGCAGCTAGAGCCCTTGTTGGAATCGATACTTACCGATATCACTAACGCTTCGCCTCAGGGTGTTAGGGAGGTGAAAAATCTTACAAATAATCTAGGCGAAATTTCGAATACCCAGGATATTGCAAATATTACAGCAGCATCAATAGCAAAACTTAAAACTTCCGATGAGGCAAAGGAGGGAATTTCAGCTTTTTTACAAAAGCGTAAACCAAACTGGGAGTAAAGTTGTTAAGAGTATTATAAAAAATATTAGACACCAGTTTGATAAATAATTTTTTTCAAGATGAACCATCCACTTATAAATGATAGCCACAACGAGCTTCGTGAGCAGGTTCGCGAATTTGCTGAGCATGAGGTTAAGCCATTAGCCCAAGGGCTCGATGAACGTGGTGAGTTTTCAGCCGAATTAACCCGCAAGATGGGTAAGTTTGGCTTGTTCGGGATGAATCTTCCCGAGGAGTATGGCGGACGAAATCTCGACACATTGTCGTACATAATTGCTGTTGAGGAACTGGCGAGAGTCGATAGTTCGCAGGCGGCCACCATGGCGGCTCATAACTCGCTGGGCATTGCACCAATATACAAGTACGGCTCGGCAGAGCAGAAACAACGTTTGCTGCCAAAGCTAGTTACGGGCGATAATATTTGGGCATTTGGCCTAACCGAGCCCAATGCAGGTTCCGATGCCCGTGCTGTTGAAACATCGGCCAAACTTTCCGATAACCAGTGGGTTATTAATGGGCAAAAGGTTTTCATTACAAACTCTGCTTCGGAATTATCGATGGGTATTACGCTGCTCGTGAACACAGGAAAGGATATGGATAATAAGGAGTTTTCAACAATACTGGTCGAAAGGGAGCAATCGGAGTACCAAGCCGAACCCATTACCAACAAAATGGTTTGGCGTGCGGCCGATACTGGCCGACTTACCTTCCGTAATACCTTGGCTCCGAAGCAGAACCTCTTAGGTGAACAGGGTAAGGGAATGCACTATATGCTCGAGACCCTCGATTCTGGTAGGCTTTCCATAGCAGCCGTTGGACTTGGCCTTGCGCAAGGTGCTTACGAAATGGCCAAAGCCTATGCTGGAGTGCGTAAGCAGTTTGGCAAAACCTTATCGCATATTCCAGCCATCTCCGATAAGCTTGCCGATATGGATATAAAAATAGAATTGGCGCGAAATTACTTGTATTATAGCTGTTGGCTAAAAGATAATAATTTGCCTTTCAAGAAACAGGCTGCAATTTCAAAGCTATACACTTCTGAGATTGCCAAGCAGATATCCGACGAGGCAGTTCAGGTTTTTGGTGCTTACGGGCTATTTAAGGATAACGATGTGGAGCGATTTTTCCGCGATCAGCGTATTTTGGGTATTGGCGAGGGAACATCGGAAATACTAAAGCTGGTTATTGGTAGGAGTTTGTAAATGCTATCGACCTTTATTGACCTGACAAATGCAGACAAGTTGTGAGTAGTGATGCGTCATTGCGATTCTCGTCTCGTCAAAAATAATGACGACACGAGACGAAGCAATAACGATATATAAAAATGCGTCATTGCGAACGAAACGTAGTGAAGAGAAGCAATCTTCTTAATGTTAGATTTGAATAATTGAATCGATTTGCGATTTCTCAACAAAAAACTATGGATAAACCAAACTACATAAATGGCTTCTCAAAGCTAACCAACAAAGAGAAAGTTGATTCGATGGCTCATTTTCTTGGAAAAAGTGTGGATGATTTCTCGATTTTAAATCATTTTAAACTCCCCGATTCTAATCTTCAGGCTAGGCTCGAGGAGATTAGCGAGAATGTGCTGTCGAGCTATATGCTACCCTACAGCATTGCCCCAAATTTTTTGGTAAACGGAAAGGCTTATCTCGTTCCAATGGTTATTGAGGAGAGTTCGGTAGTAGCCGCTGCATCGGCAGCTGCCAAGTTCTGGTTTACTCGCGGAGGGTTTACATCCAAAGTGGTTGGTACAACTAAGGTGGGGCAGGTGCACTTTAAGTGGCAAGGGAATGGAGCGGTTTTAAACCAGCAATTTCCACAAATAAAAAATGTTTTGGTAAGCGATTCGGAGCATCTTTTGGCCAATATGAAAAAGCGTAACGGCGGTATTACCGGTATTGAACTATTAGATTTTACTCAACAGCTACCCAATTACTATCAAATCAGGGTGAGTTTCGAAACTGCTGATGCCATGGGTGCCAATATAATAAACTCGGTACTTGAGGAGATGGCCCAATCGTTAAAACATTATTCTGCAGATAGTTTCGAAGGTGCTGAGGCCGAATGTGAAGTTGTGATGGCAATCCTCTCGAACCACACACCCGAAAGCCTTGTGGAGTGTTACGTGGAATGTGATATTGAAGATCTAGCAGAGATTTCTGGTGATATATCTCCAGTCGATTACGCCCAAAAGTTCAAAACAGCTGTTGATATTGCAAATATCGATATCTACAGGGCAACAACCCATAATAAGGGAATTTACAACGGTATTGATGCCGTTGTGCTTGCCACTGGCAACGATTTTAGAGCAGTTGAGGCTTGTGGCCATTCCTACGCATCGCGCGATGGGCAATATAAAAGTTTAACCACAGTTGATATTTATAAAGGTAAATTCCGTTATACTTTACGAATTCCAATGGCCTTGGGAACAGTGGGCGGATTAACCTCAATGCATCCCTTGGCCAAACTATCGCTCGAAATTCTCGGAAATCCATCGGCTAATGAATTAATGGAAATTACTGCAGCAGCTGGATTAGCCAATACGTTTTCGGCAGTTCGTGCGCTAACCACCTCCGGAATCCAGAAGGGGCATATGCGGTTTCATCTGAATAATATCTTGAATTCCCTTGGTGCAACTGAGCAGCAAAAACAGCACACAACAGAGTTTTTTAAAAATAAAAAGGTGTCGCACAAGGCTGTGCAGAAATTTTTAGGAAAATAAAGTTTATCAATGTCCAATCAATTCTACTCAAATGGCAAGCTGCTGATCACTGGCGAGTACTTTGTGCTCAACGGTGCAACGGCTTTTGCCGTTCCGCTAAAACTTGGTCAGGGAATGGATGTGGAGCTGGTTGATGACGATAAGAATCTGATTTACTGGTCAACCTCGGTAAAGGAACAACCTTGGTTTAGTGCAGTTTTCTCAAAGGCCGATTTAAGCATTATTGAAACAAATAACAGCAAATCGTCGGAGTTTATACATAAACTTTTACTATTTGTTAAGGAGAAAAGTACGGCATTAAACGTTTCGCAATCGGTTAGGATATTGGCAAATGTTGAGTTCCCAATGGAGTGGGGCTTTGGCAGCAGCTCAACGCTAATTGCCAACTTGGCCAAGTGGGCTAAAATTAATTCCTATGAGATGCTTTTTGCCATCACCAATGGCTCGGGATACGATGTGGCCTGCGCTATGGCCGATAGTCCTATTCTTTACAAAAATTACCCAAAGCCAGAGGTTGCTAAGGTTGATTTTAATCCAAACTTTCTCAATAAAATCTATTTCATCTACCTTGGAGAAAAGCAGGATTCCGCAGCGAGTGTTGAAAAGCTTGGGCGGAAAGTAATAGGTCGAACGATTGAGGCAGAGAGAATTTCGGCAATATCAAAAGCAATTGTGAAAGTTGCATCTCTGCGTGAGTTTGAGGATTTGGTTGATGAGCACGAGCATATTATGGCCGATGTTTTAGGCCAGCAACCTTTAAAGCAGCGATTGTTTCCCGATTTCGATGGCTCACTAAAATCGCTGGGTGCGTGGGGGGGCGATTTTATTTTGGCATCCCATAGCGGCGAGGCCAGCTATGTTTACAACTATTTTAAAGGAATGGGCTTGGATGTAATCTTTCCCTATAAAGATATTGCGCTATGAATGAGAATAAGTACACCACAAAATATTTACAAGATGCACAGCATCTTGTCGACCAAAATTCGCCGCACAATGGTAGGGTTAGCTGGGAAAGCCCATCGAATATTGCTTTGGTGAAGTATTGGGGTAAGTTTGGCGACCAGCTACCTGAAAACCCATCGCTTAGCTTTACGCTAAAACATTCAAAAACCATTACGAGTATTGATTATCAGCAGATAAATGGCAACCAACCTAATATAGAATTCTATTTTGAGGGGAAGCGGAACGAAAAGTTTGCACAGAAAATCTCTCGATATATCGAGAAGATATCAGCCTATATGCCATTTGTAAGGCAGTTGCAGCTCAAAATCGATAGTGCAAATTCGTTCCCTCATTCCGCTGGCATAGCCTCGTCGGCTTCGTCGTTTAGCGCGCTAGCGCTATGCCTATGCAG
>NPID01000391.1_pt1 | contig 26329 bp, 26 predicted proteins | sample 8637491 | NCBI WGS metagenome assembly NPID01 (sample SAMN07420843, study PRJNA396082) | bioreactor metagenome | isolation source: sample BA6 brine-fed electro-methanogenic bioreactor BA | place: Japan: Kochi | collected 2016-06-14 | reverse complement strand
CGCCAATGACGATCGGCCACCATTGCAACCGTTGCTTTAATCGTTTTCCTCGTGTTTCATTTTGCAACGATTTCTTTAGGTGCGTTAAGGATTAGTTTTAATGTTTTCGTTTAACTTGTTGAAATTATGAACATAAAAAAATTTACTGTTGACTGGCACATTCTTTGGAATAGGGAAAGCCATGGACACAAATCAGCCCACTGTCAAACAAACCCGGGTCGCACTGCCGCTGTACGGCAACCGGGTGCTGCCGCGCTTCGGTCTGGCACGGGATTTCGCCCTGGTTGATGTCGATTGTGCCGGAAAATCCATTCTAGCAGTTGAGCGCCGCGAGTGGCCTTCCTGGCGTTGGCCCTCGGTGCCGGCCTGGTTGAAAGTGGAAGGGGCCGCCGGAGTGTTGTGCAGCGGAATTCATCCGCGTTTTCAGCAGGCACTGCAGGACGAGGGTCTGTGGGTGGTGTGGGGCTATATGGGTGAGATGGAGGAGGTGCTGCAGCTCTGGTTGCTGCAGGGCGCAGTCGAAGGAAGGGCGCCGGCCGCATCCTCTCCCTGCTGCCGACGGCGTATAACGCCGAGGCGTGGGCAACAACATTCTGGTTTTGGAGGAAAATCATGATCATTGCAGTGACATCTCTTGGAGATGATCCCGGTAGTCCCGTCGATGCGCGTTTCGGGCGTGCCGCCTGGTTCCTGCTTCACGATGACCAGGCGCAGAGCTGGGAAGCGCTGGAAAACTCTCAAGGTCAGGAGGCCCTGCAGGGAGCCGGGATTCAGGCAGCCCAGCAGATGGCAACCCGCGGAGTCGAAGTCTTGATTACCGGAACAACGGGGCCCAAGGCACAGCAGGCCCTCAAGGCGGCCGGCATCAGAATCTATCACGGGGCAAAGGGTCCCGTGGAGGCGGCTCTGGATGCCTACAAAAAAGGGCGTCTTGAGCAGGTCGCATAGGAATATTTTCCCTTCTGCGTTTGCGGATATCCAGCTTTTTCAAGAGGAGAGGCAAAAATGTCAATGAATCAAACTATCGCTGTTCCTTCTAAGTATCCCGGCGGTTTAAATGCTTTGCGTTCAGGTCACTTCGGGCGCTGCGACGTCTTCACTCTGGTGGAAGTCCACCAGGGGCGGGTCGAAGAAGCCCGGGTGGTGGCCAATGCCGAGCACAGCGAGGGAGGGTGCCTGGTTCCGGTCAGAATTCTGCAGCAGGCCGGGGCTACTTCGCTGGTGGTGCAGGGGATCGGCATGCGTCCTCGAATCGGCTTTGCCCAGGCCGGAATCGAGGTTCTGGTGGGACCGGGCGAGACCGTGTCCCAAGTGGTGGAGGCGTACTTGAACAACCAGTTGCGGAGCATCTCCGAGCAGGATGTGTGCGGCGCGCACGGTTAAGGAGTCCGATGTGAATCTATGCATTTTGAGCGGCAAGGGCGGCACCGGCAAGACCACGTTGAGCGTGTCGCTGGCGGCCTGGCTGGCAGAAAATCTGACCGACAAGAGGGTCACGCTGCTCGATTGCGACGTGGAGGAACCGAACGCGCATCTGTATCTGACACCGCCGCAGGTGACGCAGGACCCTGTGAGCGTGCTGGTGCCGCGGTGGCAGAAAGAATTGTGCACCCAGTGCGGGCGGTGCGGCAACGTCTGTCAGTTCGGAGCCTTCGCGGTTCTGGGAGATCGCATCGAGATCTTTTCCGATCACTGCCACAACTGTGGGGCGTGTTCCTATATCTGTCCGTATCAGGCGCTGCCGGAGCATCCCCATGTGGTGGGTCGCACCCTGCGTGGAGAGGTGGATGGCCTTGAACTGATCTGGGGCGAACTCAAAGTGGGTGAGCCACGCTCGACGCCGGTGATCGAGGCCGTGCGGCGGCAGGCCGGGGAGGGGATTGTGGTTATCGATGGTCCGCCGGGAACCTCCTGCGGCATGGTGGCGGCGGCTTCCGGCGTCGATCTGGCGCTGGTGGTGACTGAGCCGACCCTGTTCGGCCGCCACGACCTGGAACTGGCTCTCGATGCGCTGCGGGCATTGGAGGTGCCCTGCGCGGTGGTGATCAACAAGAGTCTCTTTGGCGACGCCGGCGTGCGTTCCTGCTGCGATCGACATAAGGTGCCGGTGCTGTTGGAGATCCCCTTCCGTCGAGATCTGGCGGGCAGTTCAGCGCAACAGAGGATCCTGCATCGCTTCGCTCCCGAATTCAATGCCCTGCTGGCACTGCTTTGGGGCGGATTACAGCACACGGCACGGCAAGGAAAGGTCACGGCATGAAACAGTGGGTGGTATTAAGCGGCAAGGGCGGGACGGGCAAGACTTCGGTGACGGCATCGCTGGCCTCTTTGTGGAAGACGCCTGGAGTCTGCGTCGACGCCGATGTGGATGCCGCCAATCTGCATATTCTGCTGCATCCCGAAAACCGCCTGCGTGAAGCCTTTGTCGGCGGCAAGACCGCGGTGTGCGATTTTGAGTTCTGCACCGCCTGCAATCTGTGCGGAGAGCTGTGCCGGTTTGACGCGATCACATCCGGACATGTGAACCGTCTGGCCTGTGAAGGCTGCGGCCTGTGCGTGCTGGCCTGCCCGCAGCAGGCGCTGCAGCTGACGGACCGTGTCAACGGCAACTGGTTTGAAGCGCAGTCGAGCGCGGGGCCGCTTTTCTACGCCCGTTTGGGCGCCGGGGAGGGCAACTCGGGAAAGCTGGTCGGGAAACTGCGGGAAAAAGCCCGTGAATTCGCCCGGCGCAATAACAGCGACTGGATTCTGATTGACGGGCCCCCGGGGACCGGCTGCCCGACCATGGCGGCGCTGACCGGTAACGATGCCATGCTGGCGGTGGCGGAACCGAGTCCTTCCGGGCTGCACGATCTGGTGCGGCTGCTGGATCTGGCGCAGAATTTCCTGGTTAAAGCTTATGTTTGCATCAACAAGGAGGATCTCAATGCCGAGATGGCTTTGAAGATCCGCTCCCTGTGCGATCAGCGGAGGGTGCCGGTGGTCGGCGCCATCCCTTACGATCCGGCGGTGGTGGAAGGCGCGCGGCGCGGTCTGCCGGTGGTCAAATGGCCTGAGTCGGCGGCGGCTCACGCCCTGCGGCGCCTGGCCCGCCATCTGGCGCAGCTCTCGTTTCAGGACAAGGAATCAAGCGAAAAAACGATCGTCGAATAAACAGGACGACGCCGGGGTGCTGATCGCCTTTATCACACACATCATGAAAGGAGGCAGACCATGCCTGGATTCAATGGACAAGGCCCGCAAGGGCAGGGACCCCGCACCGGACGTGGCGCGGGACGCTGCAACAGTCAGACATCGCCCGATGCACCGGCAGCAGGACGCGGCCGTGGCTGCGGGTTGGGCCGCGGCCCCGGTCCCGGACAGGGAATGGGGCCCGGGCAGGCGCTGCGCCGAGGACGCGGTGGAGCGCAGCAGGGACGGTTCAATAACTTTGAACAAAAAAATGGAGAATGAAATATCCAATGCGATAACTCCTCCCCCCAGCGGGGGGAGGTTGCGAGGGGGGAGGCCTGCGTTGCTGCCCGGATCTCCCCCACCCTGACCCTCCCCCGCTGGGGGAGGGAAGAAAAATGACAGGGGCTGACGGGGACAGGGGGGATTTTTAGCGGCCCGTGGCCTCCAGGTGGTGCCGTTCCTCCATGCGGCACCACCTTTTTTTTCTTGGTATATTCAAAAAATTGAATATTGTGTAATGAAAAGTTTAAGATTGTGCGAATGTGCGAATCAATACAAGGAGTTCTTATCTATGTGGCGTTTGCTGGCGCGGGTGAATCAGAATCTGATCCTGGCGATCCCTGTCATGATGCTGGCCGGGTTTGCTGTCGGGGTTCTGTTCGAAGTTCAGGGGATGCGTTCCCTGATCATCCCCCTGACCTTTCTCATGGTCTATCCCATGATGGTCAATCTCAAGATCAAGAAGGTGTTTCAGGGCGGGGATTTCAAGGCTCAGTGGCTGACCCAGGCTCTGAACTTCGGCGTGGTGCCCTTTCTGGGGTACGGCATTGCCATGCTGGCTTTTCCCGACCGCCCCTATATGGCGCTCGGGCTGGTGCTGGCCTCGCTGGTGCCCACCAGCGGCATGACCATCTCCTGGACCGGCTTTGCCAAGGGCAATCTCGAAGCGGCGGTCAAAATGACGGTCATCGGACTGACCCTGGGATCGCTGGCGACCCCCTTTTACGTGCAATGGCTGCTCGGTGCGCAGATTGCGGTGGATATGGGGGCCATTATGGTCAATATCGCGCTGATCGTTTTTCTCCCCATGGCGGCGGGTTTTGCGACCCAGCAGTTTCTGGTGCGGCGCTACGGCCAGCAGGCTTTCCAGCAGGAGCTGTCTAAAAAATTCCCGCCTCTCTCGACCCTGGGAGTGCTCGGCATCGTGTTCATCGCCATGGCACTCAAGGCCAAGGCGATTGCCGCCGAGCCGGTGACCCTGCTGCTGATCCTGCTGCCGCTGCTGGGATTCTATTTTGTAAATTTTGTACTCAGTACACTGGTGGGCAAATGGTTTCTGCCCCGCGCTGACGCCATTGCCCTGCTCTACGGTTCGGTGATGCGCAACCTCTCCATCGCCCTGGCCATTGCCATGACCGCCTTCGGCCCGGCCGGTTCCGATGCGGCGCTGGTGATCGCGGCGGCCTACATCATCCAGGTGCAATCGGCTGCCTGGTTCGTACGTCTGACCGACCGGGTTTTTGGTCCTGTGGCAGAGGGGCAGGGACAGATGGCTGCAGCTGTGCAGAAATAGAGGCATCCCTCACAGGGTGATCAGTTCGGACTAAAAACCGGAGAACTCCAGTGCAACAAGTACGACGAGGATTGCCCCCGCTACAATCCCATTGACCTTGAGCGGGTCGGCCTTGAACAGTTCGGGCAGAGTGATCTCGCCGAAGGAGCCGAGACTCAGAATATGCCGGTCCAGCCAGGGATAGATCACGGCATACAGGGCGCATCCGGCCAGGATTCCGAAAACCCCGCCGAACAGGGCATCCAGCGAACCCTGGCCGACAGCGCCGGCCGCCGTGCCCGGGCAGTAGCCCAGCAGCGCAAAGCCGATGCCGAAAATCAGGCTCCCGATCACCGTGGAGCCGATTGAGCCTGCCTTGGGGTGCAGGCGAACCAGCCCTTTGTGCTTGAGAAAGATGATGCCTGCCATCCCGGTTACTATGGCCGTGAGAATCACTTTGACGACGGTGAAGTCCTCAAGTAAAAGCTGGTTGATGATGATGTCGTATTTGGTGACCTGGCCCTTCTGCAGAAAAAAACCGAACAGAAGACCCATCGCGAATCCGAGAACTAACTGCACCGCCCGGTTGTTGTGGATTTTCTCCAGCATGGCTTTTCCCCTCCTTTAAAAAATCAGCAGGGCGGTGATGATGCCGCCGATAAAGATGCCGAAAGCCGCGACCCAACCGCTGACCACCAGCTGCATGGAGCCGCTCAGCGCATGTCCGCTGGTGCAGCCGTTGGCCCAGCGGGCACCGATTCCCATGATCGCTCCGCCAGCAAAAGCGGTGAACCAGCGCAGAAGCCAGCCGTCACCGAAGTGGGAAGCCCACACTCCGGGTATAAACTGCCAGGCGAAGTCGCCGGACAGGATCGCCGAAACCGCGGCTCCCACGATCAGTCCGATGACAAGCATCCATTCCCAATCGATTTCAGGTGCGAACTTCTGGTAGTAAGGTCGGTTTCTGGCTTTTTCACCCCGGATTGCCGTTTCTATCATGCCGCTGCTGCGGGCATAGGCCGTGGAGACGCCGAGGGGGTGGTCGGACAGCAGAAAGGCAAACCAACTCAGGATTCCGATGCCGATGCCTGCGGCATAGGGGGACCAGGATTTGATGTAAAGAAATCCGAGCATCCCATGTCCGGCGTTCAAAGCCTGTGATTCAACCTCTCCCTGTGCCAGTGCGAGTGATGCTGTTGTGAGCAGCACAACAGCGAACGCGCCCACGAAAAGACCTGTTCGAAATATCATCGCCCACTCCTTGATCGAGGTAATGAGGACGTCAAAAGGGTCGTTTGTTTTGCAGGTGCGGGGTCGCAACTCCCATGACAAGGGAGTTGCAACCCCGCGCTGAACAGCTACGTCGATATTCTGCATCCCACCGCGTGGCAGGCTGCCATTGAGCCGAGACAGTCTTCGACCTGATCGAAGCCGTTTCTTTTGAGGATTGATGCCGCAATGATGGCCCGCCTGCCGCTGCCGCAGAAAGCTGTGATGGGGCGGGAATCCGGGATTTTGTCAAGACTGTTGGGAAGATCGCCAAGGAAGATGGTGGTTGAGCCGGGCAGGGTGCCCTGTTCGATCTCTTCAGGTTTGCGCACGTCGAGCAGAGTGAATTCGGCCTGTTCGTCAATGCGCTGTTTAAGCTCTCCCGCATAGATGGCCGGAATGCGGTCGTATTGGCGGCCGCTGGTCTCCCATTCATGCATTCCCTGATCGAGAAAGGCGACCACGCGGTCGAAGCCCAGGCGTACCAGGTGGCGTGTGGCCGCCTCCCAGTCGCTGCCGCGAGACAGCACGAGGCCGATATCCTGGTCGTAGGGGACAAACCAGCCCGCATAGGCCGGAAGCATATCGAGGGGAATGGCCAGACTCCCTGGAATGTAGGCGCCGGCAAAAGCTTCGGGAGAGCGTGTGTCAATGACCAGCATGCCGTCTTGCATCGCCTGATCGAATTCGTCGGCATCAAAGGGTTTCGGTCGGGGCAGGCCGTTGAGCAGTGGTGCGCCTTTGAGGTTGTGATCCTCCATTTTTTTGAAGTAAGGGGGCAGGGTGTGTTTTTCTTTTAACTTCCTCTCGATGAATTGTTCACGGTTTTTGACCTTGAGCGCCGGGTTGTGCCTGCGCTCGTATCCCAGCGTCGAAAACTCGCGGGAGGCCATTCCCGAGCCGCACACCGATCCGGCCCCGTGCGCCGGATAGAGCAGCACTTCATCACCCAGGGGCAGGATCTTGTCGAACAGACTGTCATAGAGCAGCCCGGCGACTTTTTCGGCTTGGTCGGGAAAAAAATCGGTGCGGCCGACATCGCCGATGAAAAGCGCGTCGCCGGTGAAAACGCCGAGGGGTTCGTCGCTGAACTCCTTGTCGCTGAGCACGAAAGAGAGGCTTTCAAAGGTATGTCCGGGGGTGGAAAGAACCCTGAGTTCGAGACTTCCAAACTGAAAAACATCCTCTTCGCGGGCCGTCTTACCATACTCGAACGGCAGATCGGCGCCATGATAGATGGTCGCCCCAGTCAATTCGGCCAGTTCGCAGGAACCGATAACGAAATCCTCGTTGCGATGCGTTTCAAAGATGTGAGTGATTTTGCATCCTTCGCGATAAGCGAGGTCCAGGTAGATCTGGCAGTCGCGACGCGGGTCGATAACTGCAGCACGGCCTTTGTCGCCGAGAATGTAGGAGAGCTGTGCGAGTCCTTCGGATTTGATCTTTTTCAGAAACATCATCATCCTCCCGTTGGTCGAATGTTTGGATTCATTCAGGAATCAATGCAGGAGTGTGGCTTGCTTGAAGAATAAAAGAAAAACGAAGGACTGCAAGAAGGTGGAGGCGGGAGGGGAGGAGGCCGCCCCGGACATCATGGACCCAGGGCGGGGTGGTCACTCCCATGTCAAGGGTGTTTGGCGCCATGGATGGCGCCAATCAAACGGCCAGGGATGGCGAAAAGTGCCCCTTGTCATGGGAGTGACCACCCCATGCTGAACGATTATAGGAACACGCAGGTTGAAGAGACGCGGGAAAAGTTCAGCAGATGCGCGGCAGCTGTTCGCCGGCCAGCATCTCGATGGCGCGCAGGCCGCCGATGGTGGTGCGTAGAAAGACCTTGCCGGCGGATTGGCCGGTGACCTCGCCGATGATGGCCGCCTGCTGCCCGGCAGGATGACGGCGCATGATTTCCAACGCCGCCCCGGCCTGCTGGGGCGCGACAAAGGCCAGCAGTTTGCCTTCGTTGGCGACGAACAGGGGGTCGAGGCCGAGAATGGCGCAGGCGCCGCGCACGGCGTCGGAGACCGGCAGATTGTTCTCTTCCAGGGTAAGATCCACATCGGACTGCAAGGCGATCTCTTTGAGAGTGGTGGCCACGCCGCCGCGGGTCGGGTCGCGCAGCACATGCAGCGCATCGCCCAACTCGCTCAGCAGGTCGGCAACCATGAAGTTGAGAGGGGCGGAATCGCTCTCGATGGGCGATTGCAGCTCCAGCCCTTCGCGCCCGGCGAGAACCGCCATGCCGTGATCTCCCAAAGTGCCGCTCACCAGGATCTGGTCGCCGGGGCGCGCGCCGCTGCCGAGAATCTCCCGGTCGTGCTCGAAGATGCCGATGCCGGCGGTGTTGATAAAGATTTTGTCCCCCTTGCCGCGCGGCACCACTTTGGTGTCGCCAGTGACGATGCGCACATCCGCCGCCGTTGCCGCTGCCTTCATGCTGTCAAGCACCTCCTCCAGCTCCGAAATCGGCAGCCCTTCCTCCAGAATCAAGCCGACGCTGAGATAAAGCGGGCGTGCCCCCGCCATGGCCAGGTCGTTGACTGTGCCGTTTACCGCCAGGTCTCCGATGTTGCCGCCGGGAAAGAAGATCGGATCGACTACGTAGGAATCAGTGGTGAACGCCACCCGCCCACCCGGCGAGGCCAGCACTGCCGCATCGTTCTGATCCTTCTGCGCTACCCCCGACAGGCGGGGAATGATGACCTCGTCAAGAAGCTGATGGCTGAGCTTGCCGCCGCTGCCGTGGCCGAGGAGGATGATGTCGGATTTCATGAAAGACTCCTGGGAAGATTGAACCGCGGAGGGCGCGGAGAGCGCGGAGAAAAGGTCCGAGAAAACCCGAAAAACGCTTTTTTGTTTTAAGCCAATAAAAAGATTTTCTCAGATTTTCCTCTGCGTTCTCCGCGCCCTCCGCGGTAAAAAGCTTTCAAACCCCGTACTTATACTCCGCCGCACAAGTCCCTTCACTCGATACCATGCACGCGCCGACCGGGTCTTCCGGGGTGCAGATGGTGCCAAACAGGGGGCAGCTGCGGGGGGTGGTTTTGCCTTTGAGGATTTCGCCGCACAGGCAGCCGGGGTGTTCCACCGGCGGCTCGATATCGACAGTGATCTGCCGGGCGGCGTCGAAAGCGCGGAATGCGTCGCGCAAGCGCAGGCCGCTGGCCGGGATTTCTCCGATGCCGCGCCAGGTCGCGTCGCAGGGCTCGAACAACTGTTCCATGATGGACCGCGCGCGGGGATTGCCCTCGGCGCGCACAATGCGGCTGTACTGGTTTTCGACCCGCGGCCTGTTTTCGATCACCTGGCGCGCCAGCATCTCGATTCCCTGCAGCATGTCGAGGGGTTCGAAACCGGTGATGACGCAAGGGACGTTGAGTTCGTCAACCAGCGGTTGATAGGCGGCGGGACCGATGATGGCGCTGACATGGGCCGGGCAGATATAGCCGCTGACCTGCAGTTCAGGATCGGAGGCCAGCACCGCCATGGGGCCAGGAATGGTTTTGTGGGCGCAGAGGATGAGAAAATTGTCCAGCTCCGCGCTCTGCGCCGCCAGTACGGCACCTGCGACCGTCGGTGTGGTGGTTTCAAAGCCGACGCCGAGAAAAACAACCTTCTTTTCCGGATTTTTCCGCGCCAGCGTCACCGCGTCGAGAGGGGAATAAACGATGCGCACATCGGCGCCGTGCGCCTTCTCGCTGTGCAGACTGCTGCTCGAGCCGGGCACACGCACCATGTCGCCGAAGGTCGCGATAATGACGTCCTCGCGCCGCGCCAGCGCCACCGCATGATCCACATACCCCACCGGGGTCACGCACACCGGGCAGCCGGGACCGGAGATCAGGTGGACGCCTTCGGGGAGCAGGCCGCGGATGCCGTGCTGGTGGATGGCCATGGTGTGGGTGCCGCACACCTCCATGAACGTCATGGGGGAAGGGGCCTCAGCCGCCAGCCTGCCGATGCGCTCGAGCAGTCGGACGGCCACTTCGCGGTCGCGAAAGGCGTCGAGGTACTTCACTCCACGCCTCCGCCGTCGGCGAGGATCTGGCGGAACAGGGCGATGGTTTCCTCGGCTTCCTGTTGGTCGAGTTTGCTGATGGCAAAACCCGCATGAATCAGCACGAAATCGCCTTCTGACACCGGATCGGCCAGCAGCATCAGGCTCGCCTCACGGGTCACGCCGTCGATTTCACACTGAGCCAGGTCGCCGTCGATGGAACGGATCTGCATGGGAATGCCGAGGCACATTTTACGACTCCAGAAAAAGGATTTTACCGCCCGCTCGCCAAAGCTCGCTCGAGATCGCGGAGAACACGGAGATCTTAGATTCTCTCAGCGTCCTCCGCGATCTCCGCGGTGAAGATTGTAGATTATGATCTTTTCTTCTTAACCCCTGCCGTCAACCACTCATACCACCTCTGCATCCCCTCGCCGCTACGGCATGACAGCTCCAGGATCTCGATGTCGGGATTGACCTGGCGGGCGTAGGCTTTGCACTTTTCCACGTTGAAGTCGAGGTGGGGCAACAGATCCGTTTTGTTGATGATCATCAGGTCCGCGGCGTGAAACATGTTGGGGTATTTAACCGGCTTGTCTTCGCCCTCGGTGACTGACAGAACCGCCACCTTGTGGTCTTCGCCCAGGTCGAAGGCGGCGGGGCAGACCAGGTTGCCGACGTTTTCGATCATCAAAATGTCGGTGGCGTCGAGGTCGAAATGCTCCACGCCGTGGCCGACCATGTGGGCGTCGAGATGGCATCCGGCGCCGGTGTTGATCTGGTGCACGGGCGCGCCGGCGGCGGCGATGCGGTCGGCGTCGTTGGCCGTCTGCTGATCGCCCTCGAGAACGGCGAAGCGCAGGCGGTCGCCGAGTTCGCGCAGGGTGCGTTCCAGCAGGGTCGTCTTGCCGGAGCCCGGGGAACTGACCAGGTTGAGGACCAGCATCTTACGCGCAGCGAACAGCAGGCGGTTTTTGCCGGCCAGGCGGTTGTTCTTGGAGAGGATGTCCTCTTCGACGCGGATGGTGCGCCGGTCGTCATTCTGACCATGGTCATGGTCGTGATCATGGTGGTGGTGATGGTGAGCGGTGTTCGTGCCGCAGCCGCAATCGATGCACATGGTCAGTCGACCTCCATTTCGATGATTCGTAATTCTTCGCCCTGCACGGTGCGCATGCCGAAAGATTCGCAGTGGGGACAGGCGAAGGTGTAGCGGTCCATGTCACTTTCGCGGCCGCAGTCATCGCAGCGCCCGCGCCCGGCGATCCGATCGATGATCAACTGCGCGTCTTCCAGAAGCGTGCCCCGGGTGCAGGCCTCGAAAGCGAATTCCACCGCTTCGGGGATGACGCCGGACAGGGCGCCGATTTCGATTCGAACCGAGGTCACCCGCGTCACGCCCTGCTGGCGTGCATGTTGTTCGGCGATATCGACGATGTTGCGGGTGATGCCGAGTTCATGCATGAAAGGTGCCCTCCGGAATGACTGTGCGCAAGTCCCCTCTCCATTTTTAAAGGCCCACTATAGGGTGGGGTTCAGGCAAAAATCAACCCTTGGAGAAGCTTGCAAAACGTATACGTGGCCCCGGTCGGCGGCATGGCAAAAAGGATTGCCGATTTTCACGTTCTTCTGTTAGCCTCAACCCCTGTGAGCTGCTTCCAATGAACTATGATGTTCCGGTGATGACAGGGATGGTGAATCATGGAAAAAGGAAAAATTCTCGTCTGCGATGACGAGGTGGATGTTCAGAATCTGCTGCGTCGCCTGCTGGAAGCGCGCGGGCACGGGGTCGAGTGTTTCGGGCAGGGGGCGGCGCTGCTCAAGGGACTTGAGGAGATGGAAGGCGCGCTCCCCGACCTGGTGATTCTCGACGCCAAGATGCCGGGCCTCGACGGGCTCGAGGTGCTGCGACGCCTGAAAGCGGCTCATGCCGAGCTGCCGGTGGTCATGATGAGCGCCTTTGCTACGGTGCGCAACGCGGTGGACGCCATGAAACTCGGCGCTCTGGATTACCTGATCAAGCCTTTCTCCACCGACGAGGTGCACAGCCTGGTCGATTCCGTCATCGAGCGCAATCGCCTGGTCAGTGAGAATCGCTCCCTCAAGGCCGAGATCCGCCGGCGCTTCAACCCGGAACAGATTATCTTTAAAAGCGAGGGGTTCAGCCGCGTGTTCGCATTGGCCAGAAAGGTGGCTTCCAGCGGGGCCGGTGTGCTGATTCTCGGCGAAAGCGGCACTGGCAAGGAACTGATCGCTTCGACGATTCATTATTCAAGCGAGCGGCGCGATCAGCGTTTTCTCACCATCAACTGCGCCGCTATCACCGACACCCTGCTGGAGAGTCAGCTGTTCGGCCATGTCAAGGGGGCTTTTACCGGCGCGGTGGCCAATCACCGCGGTCTGGTGGAGGAGGCTGATAAGGGCACGTTGTTTCTCGACGAAATCGGCGACCTGAGCCCGGCTCTGCAGGCCAAGCTGCTGCGACTGCTGCAGGAGAAAGAGTTCATGCCGGTGGGTGCGACCCGCGTGCGTCATGCCGATGTGCGGTTTGTCGCCGCCACCAACAAGGACCTGGAAAAAGAGGTGGCGCGGGGCAATTTCCGCGAGGATCTGTTCTATCGCCTCAATGTCGTGACGCTGGAGGTGCCGCCTCTACGTGAACGGCGCGACGACATTCTGCCGCTGGCCGAACATTTTGTCCGCAAGTATGCCCCGGAAGGGCAGCAGAAGCTGTCGGCAGAGGCTGCGCGGATGCTGCAGGGCTATCATTGGCCGGGCAACGTGCGCGAGCTGGAAAACACCATCGAGATGGCGGTCATTCTGGCCGAAGGGGGGCGGGTCGAGGCCGACTGCCTGCCGTCTAAAATCTCCAACGCGCAGGCCACGGAATTTGTTTCTCCCGACGCGCCCGTGTCTCTCGAAGATGTGGAGCGGCTCTATATTGCCCAGGTCTACCGCCAGACCGGCGGCCATAAACTCAAAACTTCGGAAATTCTCGGCATCGCCCGCAAGACCCTCGATCGCAAACTGCGCCAGTACGGGATCGACCTGCCGGACAGTGAGTGATTTCCGTCCCGCCTCTTGAACGCCAACACTTCAACACTTTCTCCTCAGGTTTTACGCTTCACGCCCAGCTACAGATGGACAAAATGAAACATCGAGTATCATTTTGCCACATTCTGCTCCTCAGCACCGTTCGGTGCGAATGTATACGAAAACATCCCTAATCCTCTGATTTGATTTGTTTTTTAATGACAGGGCCATTTTTGTGGCATATCCCTTGCCTTTCTCCGGCGGCAGTCCAATTTCACCTGTTTCCCGTCGCGAAATTTCGCGCATATGGACAAAATGTCCATCACATCGATTGAGGAGAGAGCACTATGGGTAAAATCGTCATCGATCCGTTGACCCGAATCGAGGGCCATCTCAAGGTTGAGGCGGTGCTGGAGGGCGGAGTCGTCAAGGAAGCCAAAAGCTCGGGCATGCTGTATCGCGGGCTGGAAAATGTTCTGACCGGCCGTGATCCCCGCGACGCCGCCCGCATCATGCAGCGTATCTGCGGGGTGTGCCCCACCTCGCACGGGCTGACGGCCTGCTTCGCGCTGGATGAAGCCTACGGCGTCAACGGCAGCATCCCTCTGAACGGACGCGTGATGCGCAACCTGATCCAGGGCGCCAATTTCGTTCAGTCTCACATCCTGCATTTCTACCAACTGGCGGCGCTGGACTATGTCGATGTCACCGCGGTGGCAGACTACAACGGCTCAGATCCGACCCTCAAGAAAGTCCGTGAGTTTATCGATCGTGGCCATCTCGGGCCGTTCATGCCCCGCTACGAGGGGGACTACCGCCTGTCCAAGGAAGAAAACCGCGCGGCTGTGGCCCATTACGTGGAAGCCCTCAACCTGCGCCGCCTGGCCCACGAAGCGACCGCGGTGTTCGGCGGCAAGATGCCGCACAACATGTCGATTGTGCCCGGCGGGGTCACTGCACAGGCCAGCGTCGACAAAGTCGCCAACTTCATGTGGAAGATTGAGCAGCTGCTTGATTTCATCGACACCCGCTATCTGCCCGACGTCCTGATGGTGGCGGAGCGCTATCCCGATTACTTCACCATCGGCGGCGGAACCACCAACATGATGTCTTTCGGTGTGTTCGATCTGGACAGCAAATCGGACCTCACTCAGCGGCGCCGCTGGATTCCGCAGGGCATTGTCCGCTCCGATCTCAAACTCGAGCATCTCGATCCCGGCAGGATCACCGAAGAGGTGGAGAACAGCTGGTACCGCGACACCGGGCCGGTGCATCCCTACGACGGCAGCACCGTGGCCGATCGCGACAAGGCTGGCGCCTACAGCTGGTGCAAGTCACCGCGTTACGCGGGTGACGTGATGGAGGTCGGTCCGCTGGCCCGTATGCTGGCAAGCTATGCCGGCGGCGACCGCGAAGTGCGGGAGCTGGTCGACGGCGTGCTTGGTAAATTCAATGCCGGTCCGCAGGCTCTGTATTCGGTCCTTGGACGTCATGCGGCACGCGCCATCGAATGCAAGCTGGTGGCGGAGAAACTCAAGCAATGGGTGCTCGAACTGCAGCCCGGCCAGCCGGTCTGTGCCGATTATCCCCTCGAAGTGACCAATCGCGGCATGGGGCTGCACGAAGCGCCCCGTGGAGCGCTGGGGCACTGGATCGATGTGGAGGGGGGCCGCACCCGCAACTACCAGGCCGTGGTTCCCACCACCTGGAATGCCGGCCCCATGGACGGCAAGGGCGTTCCGGGGCCGATGGAGCAGGCTCTGATCGGCACCAAGGTGCGCGACGAAGAGAACCCCTTTGAGCTGGTGCGGATCGTGCGCTCCTACGACCCCTGCCTGTCCTGCGCGGTCCACGTGGTTTCTCCCAAGGGGCGCGACCTCGGCCGCTTCGTGGTGGGGCCCGAATGAGCGCCGCCGTCGCTGCAACGGGCCGAGCCCCCGTGCTGGTGATGGCGGTGGGCAATATCCTGCGCCGCGATGATGGCTTCGCCGACGCTGTTCTCAAGGCGCTTGAAGGCGAAGATCTGCCGGCTGGCGTTGAGTTGTTCGATGCCGGCACCTCCATTATCGAGTTGATGGACGTTTTTCAGGATCGAGACAAGCTGATCGTGATTGATGCCATCGACGGTGGCGGCAGCCCCGGCACTCTTTACCGCTTCAGCCCGCAGGAGGTCGACTCCGAGGCCGTGGCTCTGCATGACATTCATCAGGTCGGCCTGCTTGAAACACTCAAGCTCGGCGAGCTGATCGACTGTACTCCCGGCGAGGCGGTGGTCATCGGTGTCCAGCCCAGGGAGCTCGGACTCGGTATCGGGCTGAGTCCCGAACTGATCGATGCGGTCCCCAAAGCGGTCGAGCTGATCAGAAAAGAAATCGCTCTGTCATTTTAATATTCCACAGGAGAGATCAATCATGGCTATTTCGCGACGTAGATTTTTGAAGTTCTCCGCCGGCACTGCCGCGGCGCTGGGAGTCAATATCTTCGACAACCCGCTTCTGAGCAAAGCCTTCGCCAGCGCCATCAAGGAAACGCCGGTGATCTGGTTCGCCTCCGGCGCCTGTTCGGGGTGTTCCGTGTCGCTGCTCAATGCATTGTCGCCCCGCATTCAGGATGTGCTGCTCGACCAGGTGGTGCCCGGGCATCACGTCAACCTGGCTTTTCATCCGACGGTCATGGCCGCTGCCGGCGACCAGGCCATGAACGCCATGTACGAGGCAGAGGAAAAATCCTTCATCCTGGTGGTGGAGGGCTCGGTGATTACCGAAGACCCTCGCATGTGCGAGGTGGGCGAGAGCCACGGTCACGGCATCGAAGGCACCACCCACATCGAGCGGCTGGGGAACAAAGCGCAGGCCGTCATTGCGGTCGGCTCCTGTGCTGCTTTCGGCGGTGTTCCCGCGGGTGGATCCAATCCCAGCGGATCCATGGGCGTGGCCGAATTCTTCAAGAAGAAGGGCGTTGCCACGCCGGTCATCAACCTGCCGGGCTGTGCGATCCATCCCGACTGGTTCATCTCCACCCTGGCCACCTACCTGCTGGCAGGCCCCGAAGCGATCGAAGTCGATACTCACGGGCGGCCGAAGGCGATCTACAGCAAGCTGATTCACGACAATTGTCCGCTGCGCGGGCATTTCGACGCCGGCCGTTTCGCGGAGAAGTTCGGTGACCCGGGCTGCGTGTACAAACTCGGCTGCAAAGGGCCGATCACGCGTGCCAATTGCCCGGAAAAGCCGTTCAATTCCGGCACCAACTGGTGCATCGGCAACAACCATCCCTGTAATGGCTGCGCCGAACCCGGCTATCCCTTCGATGACAGCATGTGGGCGCCGGAGCCGATTCACGAGGCGACTCCTCCGGCCACCTATCCGCCGATCTATACGGATCGAAAACAGGATCTTGACTGGACCCCGGGCTATACGGCGCTGGCCGGTCTCGCCGCGGGGGCCGTCGGGATGAAGGCGCTGGGCAAGGGGAAGGACGATTCTGAACGGGATCAGGATAAAAAGGAGTAGGTCATGAAAATCGATCGGAGAAAGTTCCTCAAACTCTCCGCGGCGGCCGGAGGAACAGCCGCCTGCAGCATGGCTTCTCCGGCAGCGGCGAAAGGGCCCAAGGCGCCCGACCCCAACTGGTACGGCATGCTGAATGATTCGACGCGCTGCATCGGCTGCAAAGCCTGTCAGGTGGCCTGTAAAAGCGAGAACAAGCTCGAGGTGGAATCCACGCTGGGCGAAAAAACAGAGCTGGGCCACGAAATCTATGACTCGCCGCGCGGTCTTTCCGCGGACACCTACACCGTGATCAAATTGCATCAGGATAAAGGGTCGGGCCAGTCAACCTTTGTCAAGCATCAGTGTCTGCACTGCGCCGACCCGGCCTGTGCATCGTCCTGCCTCGTCGGCGCCCTGAAGAAGCAGGCCGACGGTTCGGTTAAATATTACGAAGACATCTGCATGGGCTGTCGGTATTGCATGGTGGCCTGCCCCTTCAGTGTGCCCCAGTTCGAATGGGACCGGGCGCTTCCCTCGATCACCAAGTGCACCCTGTGCAGTGAAACGCGCCTCAAAAAGGGCAAGCCGACCGCCTGTTCCGAGGCCTGTCCGGCCGGGGCGATCACCTTTGGCAAACGAAATGATCTGCTGCGCATCGCCAAGGAGCGTATTGCAAAGGAACCCGAGCGTTATGATGAGAACGTCTACGGCGAATATGAGGTCGGCGGTACCGGGGTCTATTATCTCACGCGCAAATCCGTGAGTTTCGCCGCCCTGGGACTTCCCGATTTCGGTTACCGCCCGGTGTCCGGCCTCACCGAGAGTATTCAGCACCGTATTTTCCAGTACTTTATTCCGCCCATCGCCGTCTATGGGATTCTCGGCGGCATCATGTACTACAACCAGCGCAAGAAGAAGAATGCCGGGACTGAAGGAGGCGATAATGAGTTCTAAAGCCGCACCCTTGCACCATAAATTTTTTACTCCCAATGTCTTTATCCTTTTTTCTTTCATGGCATTCGGAGTGTTTTTCGCCTATTTCCGCTTTTTCGAAGGTTTCGAGTCCGTGACCAATCTCAACCCGGCCTATCCCTTCGGTCTCTGGATCGGATTTGACGTCGCCTGCGGCGTCGCCCTGGCTGCCGGGGGGTTCACCACCGCCGCCATCGTCGAGATTTTCGGTCGCGACCAGTACCATTCGCTGGTGCGTCCGGCGATCCTGACAGCTTTTATCGGCTATTTCCTGGTCGGTCTGGCGGTCTTTTTCGATCTCGGCAAGTACTGGAACATCTGGCATGCACTGGTTTACTGGAACGGCACCTCGGTCATGTTCGAGGTGGCCTGGTGCGTTATGCTTTATCTGACCGTACTCGGCATTGAAAACGTCCCCAATGTGGTTGAGCAGTACAAGGACAACGTCAATCTGCCCGGTCCGCTGGCGCGCCTCAACGGCGTGGTGAACTGGTTTCTGCATCGTGCCGACTGGTTCTGCAACCGTACCCTCGTCTTTTTTGTCATCGCCGGCGTTGTGCTCTCTTTCGGCCATCAGTCGTCGCTGGGCACCATGATGCTCATTGCCCCCTACAAGCTGCATGAACTCTGGTATACGCCCATGTCGCCGCTGCTGTTTCTCACGTCGGCAGTCAGCGTCGGCATCCCCATGGTCATTTTCGAGGGGACGCTTGCCACCAAATTCTTCAATCGCAAGCCGGAAACCGAACTGCTGTCGCGTTTTGCCCGCTACATCCCGCTGTTTCTCGGCACCTACCTGCTGCTGCGGGTGGGAGACCTGGCCTACCGCGGTGTGCTGCCCAGCGCCTTCGACGGCAGCCTGGAAGGCAACGCCTTTCTCCTTGAATTCGCGCTGTTTGCCGTACCCTACTTCATGCTGAAAAAGCGAAAAGTTCGCAAAAATGCCCGCCTGCTATTTCTCTGCTCTGTGTCGGTGATTCTGGCGGTGGTGCTTAACCGCTTCAATGTCTTCATTATCGGCATGGACATGGGCCCGGAATGGAGCTACTTCCCCTCGGTAGGCGAGTTCGGCGTGACCTTCGCTTTCGTGGCTTTCGGCGTTCTGCTCTACAAGATCGGCGTGAACTATCTGCCGATTCTGGAGGAGCAGCACTGATTCCGATGCCCTGTCGCACCCTTGGGAAGATGTGAGCAGCTTTTATCTCCTATGACCTGGAAAAGGCCGGTTCTTGTGACCGGCCTTTTTCTATGGACCTTTGAAGAACCCAGGTGTGGTTTTTCTTCTTTCCTCTATATTTTCCCGATCCCCATCTTAGCTGTCAATCCGGCGTCTTAGCTTTCAACATGCTTAAAAACAAACGGTTTTATGTGAATTTTAATTGACATTAATACACAGTAAATATATTTAATGTTAAAAATTTTCAGGAGGGTGTCATGTCTATTAAATACAAACAGCTATTGATCATTGTGATCAGTGTTGCTCTGCCGCTGCTGGTCGCCCTGGCGCTGACCAGCTTTTTCAGCCGCCAGACACAGGAAATTGCCGATGTACAGGCTGAAAGGCTGGTCGACGCGGACCTGGACCATCTGCTGGAGGGGACGACCGATCTGCTTGATCTTTATCTGACGGCCAAGAAGGGGCAGCGCAACACAGCGGTGAAAAGCTATCTGCGCGCCATCGCCGATGACCTCCACCATCGCGTGGCGCAGACTTATGACGCGCTGCCGGCCGATGAGGTCGAAGAGGCGTTGCGGGAAGTGGTGCTTGCTTCCCGCATTGCAGAAAGCGGCTATGCGTTCGGCATGAACAGCGCCGGGGTGCTCACCATTCATCCCAAAAGCGAAGGCAAGGATCTTTCCGGTTCCGCCCATATCGACACCATGCGTGAGCGTAAAGAGGGCTTCATCACCTACCATGCGGTGACCGCCAAGCGGGATAAGGCCGTCTATTACCGGTATTTCGAACCTCTTGACCTGATTATCGCCCCGGGCGTGTTCATCGACGAACTCGAAGCGCTTTACGATCAGGCCGGGGAGGCGCGCGAGTGGAATCGTCTGATAATGCGCATGGAGTCGATCGCCATCGGTGACGGCGGATATTTCTGGGCCCTGGGTGCTGGAGGAGAACAGCGCGGAGAGTACATGATCTCCCCCGGTGGCGGCAAAACGGGGGTCAATGGCTGGGGACTGCGAGATGCTGACGGGGTGGCCTACATCCAGGAGATTGTCGAAAAGGGGAAGGCGGCCGGGTCTGAGCCTGTTGACCTGAGCTTCCGCTTCAACAATACGCGCACCGGCGAACCGCAGCGCATGATGGTGCGCGCGCGCTACTTCGAACCGCTTGACTGGGTGGTCGGTGTGAGTGTGCCCTTCTCCCAGGTGCAGACGGCAAGCACCATGATTGCCGGCTCCTTCAATCGCATGAACACTTTTATCGCGGCGGGTGCTGCCGTGCTGATGCTGCTGGGAGGACTTTTTGCCTGGTGGTCGGCCTGCCGTACCGTGGCCCCCATCGAGCAGGTCATGGATATGGTGCGCGACATCGAACGCGGCCACCTCAAGCAACGCCTCAATCTCTCGCGCCGGGACGAACTCGGAGAGATGGGGCGGATCATGGATGAACTGGCTGACAACCTGCAGCATGAGATTGTCGAACCGCTGAACAAGCTTGCGGAGGGCGATCTGGATTTCGAAGCCGTTCCCCGTGACGATGAAGATGTGATTCGAGGAGCTCTTAAAAAGCTGGGGACGGATCTTAACGACCTGGTGCGGCAGGTTCAGAGCGCCGGTGATCAGATTGCCACCGGCGCCGGCGAAGTGGCCGACTCAAGCCAGGCCTTGTCCCAGGGCGCCACCGAGCAGGCCAGCAGCCTGGAGGAGATCTCCGCTTCGGTCAATCAGATGGCGGGGCAGACCCAACAGAGCGCTGAAAATGCCGGACAGGCGGATGCTCTGGCCGGCGAAGCGCGCAAGGCCGCGGAAAAAGGGGCGCACCAGATGGCCGCCATGGTCGCCGCCATGGGGGAAATCAGCCAGGCCGGCAACGATATCGATAAAATCCTCAAGACCATCGAAGAGATCGCTTTCCAGACCAACCTGCTGGCGCTCAATGCGGCCGTGGAAGCGGCGCGTGCCGGGCAGCACGGCAAGGGCTTTGCAGTTGTCGCGGAGGAGGTGCGTAATCTGGCGGCACGCAGTGCCCGGGCAGCCTCGGAAACGGCTGAACTGATCGAGGGAACGGTCAGCAAAACCGCGCGCGGCACCGAAATCGCGGAACAGACCGAATCCGCCCTGAAGGAGATTGTCTCCGGCGTGGACAGGGTGTCCGACCTGGTGGCGGAGATTTCCGCCGCAGCCAGAGAGCAGGCCGAAGGAATCGGACAGGTCAACACAGGGCTTGGCCAGATCGACCAGGTCACTCAGCAGAACACCGCCAGCGCCGAACAGTCTGCGGCGGCGGCCGAAGAGCTTTCCGGGCAGGCGGCACATCTGAGACAGCTTCTGCAGCGTTTCAGGTTGAAGGACGAAAGCTCCATGAGGTTGATATCGTAACGGAAAAAAAGATTTTTTATAAAAATGTTTGAATTTTGTTATTGCTTGACTTAAACTAAAATTAGCTAATTTTGGAGATTGAGGAGCGCCAATCAATACAGAATCAACGGAGATTTCCCATGGGGAGCAAGCTCAACAGTATTCAGGTCAGGGTCGGCTGTTTTCTGGCTTTGGTTCTCGCGGTGGTTTTTACTGTTGCCACCACGATCAGCACGGTGCGCAGCACCGCATTGCTCGAGAAAAATGGTGAACACTCGCTGAAGGAACTGCGCGAGGCCGCCTTCGACCAGGCTCACAGCGTCTTCACCAGCCTTGAGGTCGGTACCGAGGGGTCGCTGGAGCGCGGTGAGATGGATATTTTCTCAGAACTGCTGCATGGTTTGGGCGACGTTCCCGGAGTCATCGAAATCGGTTTGACCGACCCCGCGGGCAAGGTCACCTATGCCAGTCATGAGGAATTTCTTGGCTCGCGCCTGCCGTTCAAGCCGGTGCGAGGTGAAAACCAGCCGGTGGAGGAACGTGACGAAGGGGATACGATTCTGCTGTCGCGCACCCATATCATGGAAGAGCGCTGCCTCGATTGTCATTTCGACTCGGAAGAGGGGAGCGTCGCCGGGGTGCTGTTCGTACGTTACAGCCTTGAGAACTTCGTCCAGAGTGAGAAGGAAGTCGCCGCCGCGCTTCAGGCCGCACGCAGCGAGAGTATCTCGACCGGCATCATGACGGGCGCCGGTGGTCTTCTGATTGCATCCCTCGGGGTTTACTGGCTGCTGGGACGTTGGATTCGCCGTCCCCTCGACCGCCTGGTGGCCATCATGCGTGAGTTGGGGCACGGTCATCTCCGTGAGCGCCTGAACATGGACGGCAAGGATGAAATTGCCCAGATGGGCAAGGCCGTCGACAGCTTCGCCGACACCTTGCAGAATGAGATTGTCGTCAATCTCGAAAAGCTTGCGGCCGGCGATCTGGATTTTGAGGTGGCGCCCCACGATGACAGGGATGTGATTCGCCATTCTCTCAAAAAAGTCAGCGATGATCTCAATCAGGTGCTGGGACGGGTACAGGAAGCCGGCAACCAGATCGCCTCCGGGGCTTCCCAGGTGGCGGATTCGAGTCAGTCGTTGTCGCAGGGCGCCACCGAGCAGGCCAGCTCCCTGGAGGAGATTTCGGCTTCGATGAACGAGATGGCCTCCCAGACCCAGCAGACTGCCGAGAACACCGGCATGGCCGACCAGGTGGCGGGCCAGGCGCGCAGTGCCGCCGAGCGCGGCCAGCAGCGCATGAGCGCCATGACCGAGGCGATGGACGAGATCAGCCGCGCGGGCAGCGACATCTCCAAGATCATCAAGACCATCGACGAGATCGCCTTCCAGACCAACCTGCTGGCGCTCAATGCGGCGGTGGAGGCGGCGCGCGCCGGACAGCACGGTAAGGGGTTTGCGGTGGTGGCCGAAGAGGTGCGCAACCTGGCAGCGCGCAGCGCCAAGGCGGCGCGCGAGACGGCGGACCTGATCGAAGGCTCCGTGGCCAAGACGCGCAACGGGGTGGAGATCGCCGGGGAGACGGCGACAGCGTTGGACGAGATCGTCAGCGGCATCGGCAAGGTTTCCGACCTGGTGGCCGAGATCAGCGCGGCGGGTAAAGAGCAGGCCGAAGGGATCGGTCAGGTCAACACCGGGTTGGGCCAGATCGACCAGGTCACCCAGCAGAACACCGCCAACGCCGAGGAATCGGCGGCCGCGGCGGAAGAGCTCTCCGGCCAGGCGGAAGAACTGCGCAGGCTGCTGCAGCGATTCCGTCTCGACAATCAGGAAAGCAGCGGTGGGCAAGGTCCAGGAAAATCCACATCCAGGGCCATGCCCGCACCTCAGCCTGCCCCGAAATCCCGCCCGCAACCCACGACTGGCGAGGGCACCCCCAAGATCGAGCTCGATGACGACGAGTTCGGGCGGTACTGAAGAATAAGTCGGTCATAGAAACAAACCTACCAAATGCAGAAAGGGCACAGCGTCGTAGACCGCTGTGCCCTTTCTGCGTTTTTAATGCCGAGGTCCGGGTATTGTATTTCGCAGGGCTGGCATGAGGTGGACGATGCGATATATTGGTAGGGTTTTAACCCGGGTTAACAGACACAACCTTCTGCGGAGGAGTTCAATGGCGAAAAGAGTGGTACTTGTCACCGGCGGCGCTCAGGGAATCGGGCGCGCCATTTGCGAAGCGTTCCTGCGGGCGGGAACGCGGGTTGCGATCGTTGATTGCGATGAACCGGCTTTGGATCAGGCGCATCAGTGTTGTTCGCAGTGGGGTGAAGTGCTTCCATTGCAGCTTGATATGGCCGAAGCAGACGCGGCGAGGCAGGCGGTGGAGCGGACCCTGTCGGCCTGGGGCATGTTGGATGTGGTGGTCAACAACGCAGGCATCATGATTCGCAAGCCCCCCGAGGAAATGAGCCTGGCAGAGTGGCAGCGGGTTCTGGCGGTCAACCTGACCGCTCCCTTTCTTGCCAGCCGGGAGGCCGCTCCTTACTTGCGCGACAGACGCGGCTGCATCATCAACATCGCCTCGACCCGCGCCCTGATGTCGGAACCCCACACGGAAGCCTATTCGGCCAGCAAGGGGGGGATCGTAGCGCTGACTCACGCCATGGCGATGAGCTTCGGCCCTGAAATTCGCGTCAACGCCATCAGTCCCGGTTGGATCGATGTCAGCGCCCGGGGCAGACAGGGAGAATCCGCCAGGGAAGCACTGACTGCCGAAGATCATGCCCAACATCCCGCCGGCCGGGTCGGAATGCCTGAGGATGTCGCACGCGCCACACTTTTTCTGGCAGATCCGGCCAATCGTTTCATCACCGGCGAGAATCTGATTATCGACGGCGGTATGACGCGCAAGATGATCTACGTCTGAACAGTCAATGAGGGGCTTGTTCTTACCGTTTGCTCATGCTCACAATAAACTAACAATGCGATGCGAGAACGTGAATGGTTCCATGAGTTTGAATTGTCCGGCGCTCTCTCTGGCGCCAGGCACCCTTGTCATGGGAGTTGCGCTCCCTCGCGATCAAGAGAATATGACGCTGTCTCATCCCTGAAGAGGATCTGAAAAATGGTGAAAGAAAACATCCTGGTGGTTGAGGATGAAGAAGATATCCTGGCCCTGGTGCACTACAACCTGGCCAAGGAAGGATACACCGTGGCGCCCGTCACCAGCGGCGAGGAAGGTCTCAGGGCGGTGGCGGGGAAACATCCGGACCTGATTCTTCTCGACCTGATGCTGCCGGGGATCGACGGCCTTGAGTTCTGCCGCCGCATGAAGAAGGATTCAGGCACGGCAGCTATCCCCATTATCATGGTGACGGCGCGGGGGGAAGAGTCCGACGTGGTGGCGGGGTTGGAGATGGGGGCGGACGATTACGTGGTCAAGCCGTTTTCCACCAAGGTGCTGCTTGCCCGCGTCAAGAACGTGCTGCGGCGCCGCGAGCGTGATTCCGGTCTTTCCCCGAACGACGACAGTATCTCCATCCACGGTATCGTCATCCACCCCGGCCGCAACGAGGTGCTGGTGGATGGCAACCCGGTCGATCTCACCTTCACCGAATTTCGTGTGTTGCACTTTCTTGCCAGCCGCCCCGGCTGGGTCTTCACACGCTACCAGATCGTCAATGCCGTGCGTGGCGACGACTATGCGGTGACCGATCGGGCGGTTGATGTGCAGATCGTCGGCTTGCGCAAGAAACTCGGCCGCCATGGCGAATGCATCGAGACGGTGCGTGGTGTCGGCTACCGTTTCAAGGATCAGGGTGGCGCGTGAATAAAAAAGGAATATTCCACGGCCGGCGCCGCAAGCTGATCTGGCAGATCTTTCCCGCTTTCCTGCTGATGATTCTTCTCTCCCTCGGCGCGGCCGGAATCTATTTCTCCCAGGTTCTGCAGAAGTTCTATCTTCAGGAGACGGTCGGCAATCTCAGTGCCCGCAGCATTCTGCTGGAGGATGCGATTGAGCCTTTGCTGGTGCGTGAAGATTTTGCCGCTATCCAGAACCTGGTGAACCGCCTCGGGCGCGAGACGGAGACTCGCATCACGGTTGTGGACACCGAGGGCAGGGTGCTGGGTGACTCTGACGAGGATCCGCGCCGAATGGATAATCACAGCAGTCGACCGGAGATTCGCACGGCTCTCGACGGAGGTGTCGGTAATGCCGTGCGTTACAGTCATACCCTGAACCGCAATATGGTCTACGTCGCCGTCCCCATCCGACACGACGGTGTTCTTGTGGGCAGTGTGCGTACCTCTTATTCCGCCCGTTCCATCGAAGAAACTCTGGCCGGGGTTCGTTCACGCCTGATTTTTGGCGGACTTGGGGTCGCAGTGCTGGCGGGCCTGATCAGCTTGAGCATTTCGCGGCGAATCAGTCGCCCTTTGGTGAGGATGAAAGAAGGGGCGGAACGTTTCGCCCAGGGGGAACTCGACCGACGTCTGCCGGTGGTGGGAACGGAAGAGATTGCAGGGTTGGCCGAAGCCCTCAATCAGATGGCCGCTCAACTCGATGAACGCATCCAGACGGTTCTGCGTCAGCGCAATGAACAGGAAGCCGTGCTGCGCAGCATGGTCGAAGGGGTGCTCGCTGTCGATGCGGATGAGCGTATTCTGCGCATCAACAGCGCGGCCGGAGAACTTCTGGGCGTCGATCCGCGCGCGGCCGAAGGGCGCATGATTCACGAAGTGGCGCGCAAGGCCGATCTGCAGCGCTTCGTCGCGCGGGCCCTGGCGGGCAATCGACCGGTCGAAGGGGACGTCATCCTGCGTGGCGAAAAGGGGGAACTCTATCTGCAGGCCCATGGCTCGCGTCTGCTTGACAGCCAGGGGGAGAGCATCGGTGCGCTGGTGGTGCTCAACGATGTGACCCGGTTGCGGCGGTTGGAGAACGTGCGGCGCGATTTTGTGGCCAACGTCTCTCATGAACTGAAAACGCCGATCACTGCCATTCGGGGCTTTGTCGAGACCCTGCTCGACGGCGCCCTTGACTCGAAAGAGGATGCCCGCCGCTTTCTCGAAATCATTATTCGTCAGTCAGAGCGTTTGCAGTCCATTATCGAGGATCTTCTTTCCCTGTCACGCATCGAGCAGGAGAGCGAAAAAGGCGGGATCGAACTGCAGGAGGGCCCGGTGCGGGCGGTGCTGCTGTCCGCGATCCAGGCCTGCGAACCGACTGCACAGCAGAAATCCGTGGAATTGCAACTGGTTTGTGACGAGGCGCTGCGATCGCGTCTGAATGCGCCCCTGCTGGAGC
>NPID01001790.1_pt1 | contig 26349 bp, 23 predicted proteins | sample 8637491 | NCBI WGS metagenome assembly NPID01 (sample SAMN07420843, study PRJNA396082) | bioreactor metagenome | isolation source: sample BA6 brine-fed electro-methanogenic bioreactor BA | place: Japan: Kochi | collected 2016-06-14 | reverse complement strand
CTATGAAAGGCCAAACGAGAGAGCCCCCGCCGGAGGGCGGGGGCATTGCTTCGTTCTCTTTAACCCTGGTACTTCGAGTCGCCGAAGGCAAGGATGGGATAGAAGATGATGGGGAGTAAGAGCATTCCGATGGCGAAGCCGGTTTCCTGCCCGAACTTCTCCGCCAGGGCGATGATGGTGATTATCGCAATGATCACATTCGCCACGGGAACCAGCAGCAGGAGGAACCACCACTCGGGTTTGCCTGCTATCTGAAGCATAACTATGACATTGTAGATTGGGATTATGGAAGCCCAGCCGGGCTTGCCCGCCTTCTCGATGATCTTCCACTGGCAGATGATCATGAACAGGCCCACGACAATGCCGAAGATGACCATGGGCAGGGCGACCAGTGCTGCCTCTGCCCCAGAACCCGACTGTTTTGCAAAGGCGGTTCCAGTGAAAAGAAGCAGAACAAGGGCAACCGTTGAAAGACCAAGGATCCTCTTCATACCGATCCTCCTTTTCAGTGAAGCTCAGGAGCCGATGACCTCCCCGGCCCCAAATCAGGTAAAGAATACCCGCGGAACCACCTCCGGTCAATCGGCCAGAATAGTCATCCGAACTTTCAGAGCAACGCTTCAGGTCAACCTGGAGCTTCGATCTGAACACCCCGTCTGATTTATCCTCGACCTGCATTGGGTTATTATTGAAAAGGTAATGGAAGGATCTTAGCTGAAAGGATCACAATGACGGATGCCTTTGAGATGCAGAAGAGATACTTCACCGCGCAGCTGGAGAAGTTCGACTCCCGGCCTGTACTGCACCTGGCCATGATAGCGGACTGCAAACACTACCTGTCCCTCCTTGAGGAAGCCGGCTCGCCGGGAGCCTTCAAGAGGAAGGTGCAGCAGACCGGGAACATGCTCTCCACGGGAAAGGCCAACGCCACCGACCGATACCGCAACCGCTGCGCCCTGTATTCCGCCCTGGGCCACGAGATGAAGGCCCGGGAGAACAGGGAGAGGCTTTCGGTGATAGAGGGAGCCTCCACCCAGGCGGAGCTGAGCGCCATGCTTACGGAGTTCGAGGAGAAAGCCGGGCTGGGAAAGCTGGAGGACCAGGCGCTGAACGCCCTGGGCTCCGTTGTATCCTCCCTGTTCCAGCTCTGCACCGATGGGGCGGGTTCCTCGGACAGGGAGCGGAATCTGGCGGTGTTCCGGGAGTACTGGAAACAGATGCTGGAGGCTGATCCCTCGGTTACCTGGGAGAAGATAATGACCCACAGGCCCTACAGGGACAGGATTCCTTTTACCGACTTCCAGATGGGTTTCCTGGAGAAGGTGTTCAAGGAGGTGTGCGGTGGATAGCACCCTGAAGCAGATGCTGGACGGTTTCGCCTTTTCGGTATCGAACTATGAATCGAGCCTGGGGCCTTCGAACGCGAAGCTCCTGAGGGTAAAGGAAATGATCGGAAAGCTTGTGGAAAAGGCCGAGAACGGAGCCGACATGGCCGCCATAAGCATGGACCCCCTTTTCAGCGAAACCGCGGTTCTCCTGGGCGAGCTTGCCAGCGAGCCTCCCCTGCCCCCTTCGGAGATAGAGGCCCTGGCAGCCCGGGGCGAGATATCCGATGAGATACCACCGGCGTCGGTTCCCGCAGCGGGATATCACATGGCCTATGACTCCTTGTCCCATGAGCAGCGGGAGAAGCAGAAGGTCTACTACGACAGGATATTCGCCCTTGAGGAACAGGCGGAGGATGCCATTCACTTCAACGCCCTTCTCATGGAAGATCCGGTGCTGCTGGACATGAGCAGGATCCCCCTTATCGAGGCTGCCGGGGAAACCCTCTCCCAGGCGGAGTCCACCCACTCCCCCACCGTTCTTTACCAGCAAAGGCACACCATGGAGACTTATTCCCGTGTGGGAACGGTCTGCGAGCTCGAGTACGAGGGTGTCCGCATGGCGGAGATGTCCAACACCGAGCACCCGTGGGACGCCCTGTACCTGGAGGTCATTGGGCTGCTGCCCGCATGCGCCCAGGCTATTGAGTCCTTCGGACCCAATGACGACAGCATTGCGAAGCTTAGGAACAGCCACAGGTTCATGGCGGAGTTCATGGGGATCACATGGGATGATGTCTTCTCCGACCCCAGGTACCTACTGTTCTGGAACCAGGTGTTCTGGCCCAGGGTGCCGGCGGCCAAGAGGGCTTCCAGGGGCGCTTTTTCGGCGGAGGCCTGGCGGGACATGCTGAAGGAGAAGTTCTACGACCCCTTCGTGGAAGGCACTACGGTTGAGCCGGATCCTTCACTGACCAGGGTGAGGTTCTGGGGAGGCGAGTATGGGACATCAGAAGTTCTCAGCCTGCTGGAAGACCCGCCCAGGCCGGAGATCCCGCTTTGAGCAAGGATGCGGAGAATATTTTGAACAGCAAGTCGTTTACCAGAAGGGATGAAAGATGAAGCATTTCAAGGAGGAGGGCGCGGTATTCAGGAGCATCGGCGCGGCTGGAAGGGGCACCTCGACCCGGAAGGTGGTGCTTGTGAGCATGGGGTTCTTCGGCTTCGTGTTCATGGCGGTTATACTGTTCGTGCTGCGATCCTCGGAGGCGAATCCCGCCGTTTACGCAGTTGTTCCCATCTTCATTCTCAGCTTCGTGTTCTCCATCATGGTACTGGGAAGGACCCTGGGAAGCGGCACCATCACCGTGGACACCTCCACGGGCACGGTCACGGTGAGGAATACAGCCTTCTACGGCTTCGGCAGCAGGAAGCTGCAGAGATCCGATATAGAGAGTGTAGTTCTGCAGGGATATTCTTCCGAGAGCACACTCAGATACAGACTGATGCTCCACACCTCAGGGGAGGGTCTCATGAGCACGGGCCTCACCTTCCGGGATACGGAAACCGCCGGGGAAGCCGGCATGGAACTGGCCTCGCTGCTCTCCGTCACCCTCAGAGAAGAAACATCGTCGCACCAGGCCTGATATCGCAGCGGATGCTTCTTCATGCCCGCCGGCGACGGTCCCGTTCACAGCCCGGAAGGGACACTCCACTTGTATACCCTTGAGATACTGGCGAGTACCAGCAAAGGAAGCACAGTATCCTCAATGATCATGGTTCATTTCATTGCGGTATCCTGATTCTTTTCGTATTATTACTTCTTCGCGGAGGTGAAATTATTCGATTCCGCGAGTATTTGTTTTTTCATCCAAGGAAGAAGGGAATCCAGTGAGAGCAGGTAATCAAATTGCAGCGACCATCCTGGGACTGATGCTTCTGGTGCTGGCATGCGGAGGAGAGCAGGCGGAAACAGGTGAAGCTGTTTCAGAACAAGCAGACGAAACCGCCGGAGAAGTTACTGAAACAACAGATGACCCAGTGGAAACCAACACGTCTGAGGCCGTGGTTCCAGTTGAAGCCCGGGCTGTTGTTGAGTCCACCAACGGCGGCTACACTAATCTCGAGGTGCCTGTGGACTGGTCGAGTATAGGAGCCCAGCAGGCTTTTGTTGAAAAGTATTCCACGGGAAGCACATGCAGAATATTCATTGCCAACTTCGATACGGATGAAAACCTGAACACGATCGCAAGGGAGCCGGGGCAGGGAATAATCAAGTTTACCCTCAGCCTGCCTCCGGACAGTGACCCTCTCGTGGGCACATATGATCTAACCTGCACCGGGAGCGAGTTCACCGGTGAAGCAGGGGTTATGGTCACAGGCGGCTCCACCATATCATTCGTAGCATCCTCCATGACCGGCGCAGCGGTGGAAATAACCTCCGTAACCGAAGATATGATAACAGGAACCTTCCAGGCAGCAGATAACTGGACCTCCATAGAAGGAGCCTTCCAGGCCGAGATAAGGTAGACTTCATTCAGGGCAGCCGGTTTCTGCCGGCTGCCGCACCAGTATCTTCACCGGAAAAACTCTTTCATTATTCATAGCAACGATTGTCCCTGTGACACTGACATGCTGGTGTTTAAGTTATCATTCAGACTGATCCATTCCAGTTCAAGGTGACCAGGGGAAACATCTGACGCCTGGGGGAGATGTGGATAAACGGCGGTGTGTTCAGTCTGCAGTTCCCTACCGGGCCAGGAAGAAGTACAGGGAGTTCACCGAGGTGCCCTCCGCCGGGGTGACATTTCCGGTTACCGTTATCAGGGAACCGGGTCTTCTGGGGCCTGTGCGGGCAATTGCCATGGTGGCCCTTTCGTAGCTTATGCCCCCGCTCCTGCCCCTGGAGCATTTCACCCTGGTGGGGGATATGACCCCCTCTGGAAGCTTCTTGATACCTGCGCGGAGGTTCTCCTTAATCCGCGCCCTGTCCTCCTCGTTCACCGCCTGGGAGCCGGTGCGGAGCTGCCCCTGGAAGCAGCTCTGGCCGTCCACCCTTATGTCCAGGTCGAAAGTTAGACCATAGGCGTGCTCCCGCCCCACCCAGTTGATGTCGTACTTGAGCCAGAGCTTGTAGCCAGCGCCGTTCCCCGGCGAGGCCTGCAGGTTGAACTCCTGGGCAGGAGAGGCTTCAGTGCCTGCCGCTTCTCCTTTGGGTTTAAGGAAAAGGTAGATGACCAGCGCGATGAAGAAAACGCCGGCAATGATCGTAACGGTCAGTATCTCAGTGCCCATATGATCTCTCCCTGCAATCTGATGCGCTTTGCTGCCTGGGCCGCTCCGGACATTATAGGCCCATGATGCCGTGGAGAACAGGCAGCCCGTGGAAGGCCGTATGGACAACGGGTTCGCGCTGCCTTATTAACACAGGGAACCAATTCAGCTCCTCTTCCTGTTACCTGCAGAGGAGTGGCGCGGCTTGATTTCATGGTAATTCAGTATGATTTGATTCGACAGGAGGTAACATGGCACTGGCCCTTTTCATGGCGGCTGCATTGCTGTCCGCCCTGGGAGACCTTGTGTTCGTGGAAGGCGATTTCAGGGACTCCGGGGATATGGCCTGGGTCGATGAAGCCGTGATGGTGCATCTGGAGGCGGACTGCTTCCTGGCGATACTGGGGGACCTTGACCCTGAAAGTTTCGCCTGGACCCTGGTTGAGGAAGCGCCCGTAGATCTGAACCGCTACAGGATCCTTTACCGGGCCCAGGCAGGGGAGGGATACTCTGCCCTGCCAGGCGAGGTGGTCATTGAGACAGGGAGATTCATCCTTCTACGGCTGCCCGAGCCTGTCATCGGCCCGGTGGAGGTTCCCGGGGCCGGGTTCCTCAGGCCCCTGAAGGCTCACCACCGGCGCCTGCTCCTGCCCTGCTGGGAAAGCAGCAGTGTGGACACCCTGCTGGTGGACGAGATAGCGGGGGCGGTTCTGCAGGACTCCATTCAGTCTTACATAAGCCACATGGAAAGCTACGGAACCAGGTACATGACCAGCCAGGAGTACGCCGCATGCGCCGACTGGGCCGACACCTGGATAGAGACCCACGGCGTTTCCTGCGAACTGCAGACATTCAGCTACTCCGGAGTGGACATGAGCAATGTGGTGGCTGAGATACCGGGCACGGTGAATCCCGATGACATCTACATCATCTGCGGCCATCTGGATTCCTACTGCGCCAACCCACTCACCGCACCGGGTGCTGACGACAACGCCAGCGGCAGCGCTGCGGTGCTGGAAGCTGTCCGGGTAATGGCGCCTTACTCCTACGCCAACACGGTGAGATTCGTCCTCTTTGCCGCGGAAGAGGCCTGGATGGTTGGCAGCGAGTATTACGTGCAGCAGGCCTATCAGGCTGGAGACAACATCCTTGGCGCCATAAATCTCGACATGGTGCTCTACGCCCCCTACGCCACCGACTCCATCTACATACCCTACGACGCCCAGTCGGAGCCCCTTGCGCTGGCCGCCGGGGAAATGTTCGCCCGGTATTCCCCCGATATCTTCACCAGGGTCACCTATGACCCGGGAGCCCCAAGCGACCACGCCTCCTTCTGGCAGTACGGCTACACAGCCATCGAAGTCGCCGAAGCGAATGTGGACGAGATATGGGGCGGCTATAACCCCAATTACCACCAGCCAACGGATCTGCTGAGCGAATACCTGCCCTTCTTTCCCTACGGCACCGACGCGATCCGCGCTTCCATAGGGCTCTTCGCAGCCCTGGCCGACCCGCTGGGGCCCTCGGGCATGGAGACCTCTCCGGCTCCCCATGGAACTGTCAGGGTCTATCCCAACCCTGCCCGGGGAGATCGTGTGAGCATACTCCCTGCAGGGGGTGGCATCGGCGGAGCACCCTACAGCGTGGTCGATCTTGCCGGTCGAACTGTGCTCAGCAATGAGCTTGATGAAAACGGTTCCGGCGAACTCGATGTCTCAACTTTGCCGGGGGGTGTCTATTCAGTAGTTTTCACCGGCGGCAGCATTGAACCCGCCAGGTTCGTCCTGCTTAGATAGGTGTTGAAAACCCCTCAGACCATGCACCAGGAGTCTCTGTGAGCTCAGCAGGCATTTCAATACCCGTAGAATTCCGTACTGACAGGTGCCTGCTTCGGGTTCCTGAACTGTCAGACGCCTCCGCCCTGTTCGGCATGTACGGCGACGAGACGGTGATGAAATACATGCAGAGGCCGGTTGCCTCCTCGGCGGATGAGTGCGCTTCCCTGATAGCGTCCTGGAGGTCAGCCTTCTTCTCGGGCAAATCGTTCCGGTGGGGCGTTTTCCTTTCCTCGGCTCCTTCCTCGCTGGTGGGAACCGCCGCTCTTCACTACTGGTCGCCCTCCTCGTTCCGGGTTGAGCTGGGGCTTGACCTCGCCCGTTCATGCTGGGGGCAGGGTTACGCCACAGAGGTAACCCGTGCGCTGATCGACCTGGGTTTCGATTCCCTGGGGGTGCACAGGATCGAGATACGCTGCCATCCACAGAACGCCGCAAGCGTGGCCATCGCCTCAAAGCTGGGCTTCACCCTTGAGGGAATCCTCCGGGACTATGTGTTCGTTCCAGGCACCGGGTTCGTGGACGAAGCTGTGTACTCGCTCCTGCTCCGGGAGCGGTAGATCACTGGATACCTGGTGAAAGAGCGGGAACGGCGGCAGCACCGCCGTTCCCAGCCGAAGGGGCGCCGGGGGGAGGCTTTCTTCCCGGCGGCCTTCGGCTAAAAGGGTCTTCCGCCTCCCCTGGGGCCTCCGCCTCCGGGGGCTCCGCCTGGGCGGGTCATCTTCCTCACCGTGATGCTGAGGGATGATGCGGCACCTTCGTGGCTGAAGCACATTTCCGAGAACTGCGGAGGGCCTCCCGGATTGCCCTGCTCGAGCTCACAGGAGGTTCCCATGGGTTCGTCGGAAGGGTCAATGTCGCCATTCTCGTTCTCGTCGTGGAAAGCCAGGGCTATGTAGTCCCCCTCCGGAACTCCGCCGATCTCGGTGTTCACCGCCTGATCAACGATGTCCAGCCGGTAGACCAGCGCGGCATTGTCCGGATCCGGAGGGAATCCCCATTCCTCTTCGGTGAACAGTGCCAGCACAGCCTGGCCAGCATCGCTTTCGAAGCCGGTGATGTTCACGAGAAGTATGCCGTCGGCTGCGGCCATGGAAACCAGTATCAGAACTGCCGTGAGCGCTTTCATTCGACTCCTTTCCTTTGTGGAATGGTACGATAGAAGCGCTCCATTTCAGCCATGTATACCGTTTGTAACAGTTTGTACCCCGGTAAGTCTGTAATCTTCTGTTACAATTCAGAACGAATCCTGTTACTTCCATCCGGAATCTTCCCGGCAAAGAACAGGAGTGAGAATGAACACAATACCGCTACTGATGATCCTGGCCGCAGAACCCGTTGAGGCAGACCTGTCCCAGTGGATGGCCCTCGCTCTGTCCAGCTCCCCTGAGCTGGTCATGGACAGCTGCGAGGTGGTGCAGGCTGAAGCTTCCAGGACTCTGGCGAAGGCATCGCTTCTGCCCACCCTTTCAGCCTCCGGCTCATTGGGAACGAACTGGATGGAGGACCCTGCCGGGGACCTTGAGCAGGGGGATCTCGCTGTTTCCGGAGGAATAACGCTCTCGGTACCGGTGCTTGCCTCCGGTGGAAGCGACTGGCTCAGGCTCGAGTCGGCCTCCATTGCAGAGAGGATAGCGCTGCTTCAGCAGCGTGAGGGGAACCTTTCCCTGCAGCTCTCGGTGGCATCAGCCTACTACAGGACATCCGGGTCAATGATGAAGGTGCTCTCCGCCTGGGAGGCTGTGTGCAGGGACAGCGTTCTCCTCGCAAGAACGGAAGCGCTGGCGGAGATGGGAGCCGCAACAGGCTGTGAGGTGCTGTCCGCCAGGATACAGGAAACCTCCTCTCGAATAGCGCTTATGGAGGCAGAAAGCCAGAGCCGGAATTATCTGGAGGAACTATGCAGAACTGCAGGAGTGCCGGACACCGTCTGGACCGTGGGTCCGCGCCTGCCTTCAACGCTTCAGGGGGAGGAGCTTGAGGCCCTGCCCCGGGACTTCACCGGAAGCCCTTCCCTGCAGGCGGCTGAACTGCGCCTTGAGGCCGCGGAAATCGATTGCGCCGCATCGGGCAGGGAGAGGTTCCCCTCTCTGTCGGTGAACGGGTCTTACAACTGGAACGGCTCAGGCAGCGACATAGGATCACTGGACGGGGCACGGTCGTGGTCGGTGGGGATATCCATGTCCCGCCCGATCTTTGACGGAGGGAGAATATCTGCCGGGATGAACTCCGCCAGGGCTTCGGCCATCTCGGCGGAGGCGTCCCTCTCACTGGAAAGACGGGCCCTGGAAACTTCTCTGAACACCATCCGCAGGGAGCTTATCACCTCACAGGAGAAACTTGAGCTGGCCCGGCTGTCGGTTGAGTACGCTTCACAGCGCCTGGAACTGCAGGAGATCAGATACGAAGAGGGATCTGCTCTGCTGGACGATCTTATCGAAGCCAGACGGGAACTCACCGAGTCGGAATACACTCTGATCGAGGCAAGGATTGATTGCCTGCTGCAGGAAGCTGAATACAGGGTGCTCTGCGGCATGGATGTAAGGTCGGGAGACTGAAATGAAAAGAAAAAGGAAATGGTGGCTTTTGATACTGGTACCCGCCGGTGCGTTACTGCTGCTGCCTCTGCTCCGGGGCGGGCCGGACAACGGTGTTGAGCTGCAGACCACCATCGCCGGGATCGGGACCCTGGAGGAGAGAGCCGACGGCACTGGAATGCTAGAGGGCCTGAGCAGGGTGGACATAAGCGCAGAAACAGGCGGGCTCATCGAGCACATACATGTGCAGGAGGGAGATACCGTACAGGCCGGACAGCTGCTGCTGGAACTGGAGACAACCCAGGCCAGGGCAAACCTCAACACAGCTGCCTCCCAGATCGAGACGGCCACAATAGCCCTCTCACAGGCGGAGAGGGAGCTTGAGCGGGTCACGGAACTCAACGGCCGGGGTCTCTCCAGCCATGAGGAACTGCTTGTGGCCCGGGAGAACAGGGAGCTGCGCAGGCAGGAGCTGAACAGGGCGTACTTCTCATACAGTATCGCCGAGAACTCGCTGGAAAAGACCTCATACCTCTCACCTTCAGGCGGCATAGTAACCGCCCTGAACGTCGAGGAGGGGGAAATGGCGGTGCAGGGCACAATGAACAACGCGGGTACCGTGCTGCTCACCGTTGAGGACATGTCTGCATTCCTGGTGCGGGTAACCATGGTGGAAAGCGAGATCGTTTCCGTGGGCGAGGGCATGGAAGCCGAGGTGGTACTGGACGCCCTGCCGGACCAGACATTCACCGGGATCGTGGAGGAAGTGGGCCTGAGCGCATCAAGTGACGGTGGCGGCGAGACCGCCGCTGAGTTCGAGGTGCTCGTGCGGCTGAACTCGGTGCACCCGTACATGCGGTCGGGGATGTCGGCTTCGGTGGAGATCGTAACCGCCCGTTCCGAGAACTGCGTTGCCGTTCCGGTGCAGAGCATCGTGGAGAGACCGGACCCCGGGGATCCCTCTGCTTCGGTTCCCTCCGTGCTTGTCCTCATGGATGACGGCATCATTGAAAGCGTTCCGGTAACCACTGGAATAAGCAGCGTTATGGAGATTGAGGTGTCCGGCATTGAACCTGGCGCCAGGGTTATCTCCGGGCCTGTGGAATCGCTGCGCTCCCTTCAGAACGGCGACAGCACGGAAAGGAATTCCGATGAAGACGGCGATGGATCCGGCAGTGGCCCGGGAGGCCCGATGCCCTTCGGGGGCCCGCCCCCGGGTGCCGGTGGTGGACGCTGACGGCATCACGAAGGTGTACGCCATGGGTGAGATAAAGGTAAATGCACTGGCAGGCATCTCACTAAGGATAATGCCCGGAGAGTACGCGACCCTCATGGGAGCTTCAGGCTCGGGGAAAAGCACCGCACTTAGCATACTTGGCTGCCTGGACAGACCCACTTCAGGCAGCTACAGCCTGATGGGCAAACCAGTTGAGGGAATGGATGACAGAGAACTGGCAGGGTTGCGGAACAAGTTCCTGGGATTCGTTTTCCAGACATTCAACCTGCTTCCAAGGACCTCAGCGGTACAGAACGTGGAGCTTCCACTGGTTTACGCAGGAGTGAAAAGGGCTGATAGACGGGAAGCCGCCATGGCAATGCTGGAGAGGGTTGGCCTGGCATCCAGGGCCTTCCACAGGCCGAATCAGCTCTCCGGAGGCGAAAGACAGCGGGTGGCCATAGCCCGTGCCCTGGTTACCGATCCTGCACTGATCCTTGCGGACGAGCCTACAGGGAACCTGGACAGCAGGACGGGGCAGTCGATACTTGAACTGTTCGACGAGCTTCACGACGAGGGGAAAACCATTCTCATGGTAACCCACGACGACGGCATCGCACGCAGGGGCACCAGGGCCATACGCATCAGCGACGGCAGGATAGAAAGCGACACCTCGTTTTGAACCCTGCAGAGATATTCCGAACGAGTATGGACTCCCTCAGGGAGAATCCGGTGAGGTCTTTCCTCACTTCACTGGGAGTGACCGCCGGGGTTGGAGCAGTGGTGGCTCTGGTGGGGCTGTTCTCCGGTGTGGGAGGCTTCGTGGAGTCACAGTTCCAGGGAATGCTGAACTCCAATGCCTTCAGCATCACAAGACAGAACCCCGACTTCACCGACTTCGAGGAGATGAGAAAGAGCCGATCGTGGCCGGAGATAACCGTAGAAGATGCCGGACTGCTCGCGGATGCGGCATCGGACTATGCCCTGGTGTCGTGGGAGGCTCGTTCCATGGTGACGGTGAGAACCCTCTCCGAGACGGCCGCCGGTGTTTCCCTCACAGGCTCATCGGCTCAATCGGAAACTGTTATGGGCATTTCAGTGGAACATGGAAGGTACTTTACAGAGGCAGAGTTCTCCAGGGGGGCCGACGTATGCGTCATGGGGGCTGACCTGGCAGAAACACTGGAGCTGGATGCCGATGATCTGGGTTCGTCGGTACGGGTCGCAGGACACATCTATACCGTGGTGGGCATCGAAGAGGCTTCCGGTTCCGTATTCGGCGCAAGCATGGACAGTGGAATAAGGATACCATTCGGATCCTGGCAGAACCGTTTCGGAAGACCAGGGACGGAGGTAACGATAACTGTTGTTCCATTGGATGGAGAGGACTTCGACGAGACCCTCACAAGGGTCGAGGAGGCATTCAGGAACATTCGAGGCCTGACACTTTCGGATGAAAGCGATTTCTACACCGTAACCCAGGAGGGTGCCATGAGCTCAGTGAATGCCCTGCTCTCAGCGGCCAGCGCAGTAACCATAGGGATCGCAGCCATATCCCTCCTGGTGGGCGGAATAGGGATAATGAACATCACCCTGGTGAGCGTAACGGAAAGGACCAGGGAGATAGGCACCAGAAGGGCGCTGGGCGCCACCAGGGGCACCATAGTCGCCCAGTTCCTTGCGGAAGCTGTTTCGGTATCCTTCCTGGGCGGTCTGATCGGTCTTCTCCTGGGTGGACTCGTAGTGGCCGCGGTGGGGAGGCTCACCCCACTCCCGGCAGAGACAAGCGGATGGTCGGTGGCCGTAGCGCTCGGATTCAGCTCCCTTGTGGGGCTGGTCTTCGGTGTTTATCCGGCCTGGAAGGCTTCCGGGCTCAGCCCGGTGGAAGCGCTTCGATATGAATGATGACATAAGGTCTGCCTTCACAGCACTGGCTGCTAACAGGATGCGAAGCATTCTCACCGTTCTGGGCATCGTCATCGGCATATCCACCATGACCGCGGTTACAAGCGTGCTGCAGGGCTTCACAGGGGAGGTGAACTCCACCTTCGAGGAGATTGGCACCACCACGGTTTACATAGCACGCACCGCAGGCCCGCGCAGGCACGGCGGCGAAGCCAGGGAGGAGAACACAAGGCCGGAGCTTCAGCTGGAATACGCCGATCACCTGCAAGAGCTTGATGAGGTCTCCGCCGCTGTACCGGTGGCCAGCACCATGGTGGGAGTGAAAACAGCCGACGGTATCGAGATGAACACCGAAGTCACCGGAACCGGATATCTCTGGCCGGATGTGGCGGGAAGGACGGTAACAGAGGGCAGGTTCTTCTCCGGATCAGAGGTATCCGGTTCCAGTGCGGTTTGCCTCCTTGGAACCACAGCCTCCGAAAGGCTGTTCGATCAGGGATCTCCCCTTGGAGAAAGGATCATCATAGAAGGGAGCCCAGTAACTGTCATCGGTCTTCTTGAGGAGAAAGGCGAGACCATGGGCAGGGATCAGGATAACGTGATCGTGGTCCCGTACACGCTCTTCGGAAGGTGGGCTCCCCTGGGTGAGAACCTTGTGATGATGGTTCTCGTGGAATCCCCCGAGGTCATGGACAAGGCCCTTGAGAACATAGAGACAGCCATGAGAAGCCTAAGGGGCCTCACCATTTACCAGGACAATGACTTTGAGATAATGAGCACCGAAGAGCTGCAGGAGGGGTTCAGCGAGGTTTCCGCATGGCTCTTCGCAGCCCTTCTGGGCCTTTCGGGAATATCGCTGTTCGTGGGTTCGGTGGGCATCGCCAACATCATGCTGGTTAGCGTTAATCAGCGCACCGCCGAGATTGGGCTGAGAAAGGCGCTTGGGGCCACTTCCTCCGCGGTTCTGAGGCAGTTCGTTACCGAATCCGTACTTCTTGCCATTGCCGGCGGGATTCTGGGCATTGCCGCCGGAGCGTTCCTGGCAAGGATGCTCTCGGCTTTCACCGAGATGTCCGCCGGCCTCAGTTTCTGGGGAGTGGCCTCCGGCGTTGCCGCAAGCAGCATATCAGGTGTGCTTGCCGGCCTCTATCCTGCCTCCAGGGCTGCGCGGATGCAGCCCGCGGCAGCCCTGGGAAGCAGCTGAATGATGCTGCTTCATTAGAATGGTCTGCTGTTTCCCGCCATAGCCGGAACAGGATTCAGCCTCGGAGCGGCGCAAATGCAATGCAGCCCATGGACTGGAAGCGGGAAACCCCTTGAAAGAGCGCTGCAGAGCCTTTCATCGCTGCCGGTACTGCGACCCGACAGCTTCGGCGTCGCCGGGAGTCATCCGGGACGCGTTCGTCATACAGATTCAGAATCATATGCTCGCAATTTGGTATTGGAATTTCCATAAATGGAGTCATTATGGAATCAGCAACTCGATCTTTGGAGGACATGCCCGGGGAGAACTTTATTCATCTCTGATCTTCGTGACTTCATCAGGCTTGAAACTCATGCCTTTGAGTTCCGCATTATTTGCCTTTTAGCGCCTGAATTAAATATTGTCCAGACGAAATGAGTTTCTGATAATGCTGTTTTTCTGCGGCTTTGCAGCTCTTGTCTGGAGGTATAATGAACTGGCTTATCGTCCTTGGCGCTGTTCTCGCAGCGGGTCTCGAGTACCCCCCGGCCCCGCCGGGGGATGTGGTTGACGACTATTCCGGCACCCCGGTGGCGGACCCCTACAGGTGGCTCGAAGATGTTGATTCTGAGGCCACCCTTGAGTGGGTGGAGGCCCAGGGGGAGCTATGGGAGTCCTACATAAGCTCCGTTCCTGTCCAGGGATCTATCCGGGGCAGGCTGGGAGAGATATACGATTATTACTACATCTCCATGCCTTACAGGAGGGGTGAGCGGTACTTCTTCAGTGTAAACGAGGGGCTGCAGGATCATTCGGTTTTCTGCTCCGCTGAGAGCATAGGCGGGGAGATGACGGTGCTGATAGACCCGAACACCTTCACCGATGAAAGACGGTCCTACTCCGGCTCCATAATCAACGATGACGGAACCCTGATGGCATGGCTTACGAACACCGCCGGTTCGGACTGGCAGACGGTCCACTTCACCGACCTGGAAACCGGGGAGGTCCTGCCTGACACCCTCCGGTGGCTTAAGGGCGGAGTATGCTGGAACGCCGACGATTCAGGGGTTTACTACTCCCTGTACGACCTGCCTGAAGAGGGTGAGGAGTACACCCAGGAGAACAGGAACCAGAAACTGCTCTTCCACAGGCTGGGTACCCCCCAGGAGACGGACAGCCTGGTCTACCACCGGCCGGACAGGCCAGACTGGATGCTCTACGCAGGGATGACCGAGGATAAACGATACCTCACCCTCTATGTTTACGACGCGAACACAGCCGCCGCCAACGGCTTTTTCTACATCGACATGGAGTCCGAGGACCGTGAGGTGGTGGAGCTGCTGGGCGACTTCGACGCCAGCTACTACATGCTCGAGGTCGTGGACGGGATGTTCTACATGATGACCGACCTGGACGCCCCCAGGTTCAGGGTGGTGGCGGTGGACCCCTCCTCCCCGGAGAGGGAAAACTGGGTGGAGATAATTCCCGAATCCGACATGATCCTGGACTGGGTGTCCATCCTGAACGGTGGGGAGACCCTTCTGGCCAAGTACCAGTGGGAGGGTTACGATACAGTTCTTCGCTACGACCGCCAGGGCAATTTCCTTGGCGAAGTGGAGCTCCCTGGCAGGGGTTCAGTGTGGGGCTTCGACTGCATGCTCGCCGATACCGAATCCTTCTACACCTTCACATCTTTTCTGAACCCCGGAGCGGTGTACAGGTACGATGTTGCTGCCAACGAGAGCACGGTCCTCTGGGAACCTGATGTTGACGCTGACCTTTCGGCTTTCACCGAGAAAATGGTGTTCTACGAGAGCTTCGACGGAACCAGCATACCAATGTTCCTGGTGTATCCCGCGGATATGGAGATGGACGGCTCCAACCCCCTGATGCTCTACGGCTATGGAGGTTTCGGTTCCTCAGTGGGGCCCTTTTTCAACCGGTGCCTGATCCCCTGGCTGGAAATGGGAGGCGTGTACGCCGAGCCAGGCATAAGGGGCGGGGGAGAATACGGCACCCTGTGGCACCTGGCTGGGATTCAGGAGAACCGCCCCACTGTGTTCAGGGACTTCATTGCAGCGGCGGAATACCTTATCGACACAGGCTATACCTCCCCTGAGAAGATAGCCCTTTCAGGAGCTTCCAACGGAGGCACCCTCGTGGCCGCCACCATGAACATGCGGCCGGACCTTTTCGGCGCCGCCTCCCCGGCCATGGGTGTAATGGACCTGATGCGCTTCCACAAGTTCACCATCGGCTGGTACTGGAAGTCCGAGTACGGCGACCCCGATGATCCGGAGGATGTGGAGTTCCTGCTGGGCTACTCCCCCTACCACAACATCCGTGAGGGGGTTGAGTATCCCCCGGTGCTGGTCACCACAGCGGACCACGACGACAGGGTGGTGCCGGGGCACAGCTTCAAGTATGGCGCAAGGCTTCAGGCCGCCCAGGCCGGTGACGCCCCGATACTGATGCGCATTACCCCGGCGGCGGGACACGGCGGGGCTGTAGGTCTGAATGAATCCCTGAACTGGATCGCGGAGGAGTACGCATTCTTCTGGCTGGAGCTGGGAATGGAGGGTTACCCCCGGCCCTGAACTGAGTATCATGCAATTTGCCACCGGGATGTGTAGGAGGTTTACTGATGAAGCGCTCGGTATCCATCTATCTCATACTGCCCCCGGGCTCGAAACCGGTTGAGATCAACGGGCTTCCTGAAACGGTGAAGGTCCGTGTCAGTACCGGCATGGACGACAGTATATCCTGCAGCTGGCTGATTCCGGAGAACGAATGGCCGGCGCTGAAACGGATTCGAAGTGAACTCAGAAACTCGATACCCGGGCAAGACGAGGAGATCAATGAATGGTGCAACGCCATGCTCGAACCGGGCGACCTGGAAGCGGCCAGTCTGGTTGCCATGGCGATACCTGGAGTCATCAACCGGTCATTCGTGGATGAGGAGCCTGTTGTCATGGCCTCCTGTGGGGATTGCGGGGGAAGGACTTTCGCCCTTCAGGAAGACGCTTCCCTGAGGGTGAAGAAGGGGCCCGGGCTCCCGGTGATGAGCCTGGGCCGGCACGGACTGCTGGCGGTTTCACCGGAGGTAAGACAAGCGCTGGAGAGATCGGGTCTTGCCGGAGGCGTCCGGTTCCTTCCCGTGGAGGTTGCCGGGGGCGAGGGCTGCTGGATGGTGGTTCCGGAGACAAGGACACCACAGGCGGCAGCGCCATACGGCTGGGCGGGGAACCACTGTCCCGGCTGCGGGAGGGGAGTTGCCAGGTACAGCTTCTTCCCTGTTTTCCAGAGGGGCAATTCCCAGACATACTGGTTCAGAAACTCTGACTCGGAACTGCAGACCCCCATAGTGGACAGGAGGGTCTTTGCCCTGCTGAGTTCCGCCGCGGCGGACACGCTGAAGAAGAAGAAACTCATGGGAATGGTCCATGGCTGGGCCGAGACCGACTCCGCCGCCGCTTTCCTTCCTGAAGATTACCAGGAGTGACAGGTTGCCGGCAGATCAGTCCGGTTGATCTGGGGCATCGGCAGGAGCTACCAGGTTCTATTGGGTTCTTATCGGGAATCCTTTATACATTTACTGTTGTTCTCAATTGTGAAAAAGGATGCCTCTGGCAATAGTTGGGAGAAATCATGAGAACAGCGCATGTACTGCTTTGCGCCATATGTTTCATTCTTGCCCTGTCGAACTGCTCCTGCGATGAACCATCCTCTCCGGAAGTTCCCCCGGAGGCGTCGGTGCTGCAGCTGGACAGCCTGACGGGAGAAAAGGCATTCTTCACCTGGACCGAATGCCAGTCGTCGGACTTCCACTCCTATCGCCTGTACCGTTCCACCATTCCATCGGTGGCTTCCCAGGATACCCTGTCCATGGTGATGGTGTCCGGGATACTCAGCAGAAGCATTACCTCGACTGCGGATTCAACCCTCACAGGCGGCACGAACTACTACTACGCACTTCTCACCACAGACACCGAAGGACTGGGCAGCTGGAGCAACGAAACGGCTACCTACGATGTTCCACCCACGCCCTCCACCCTTTCCGGCGACAGCACCGCCCAGGGGGAGGCACAGCTTGAATGGACCCAGTGCCCCGACGGCGACTTTTACTCCTACAGGCTCTACAGGTCCCTCACAGAAGGTGTGGCCGATCAGGACACAACATCGCTGGACCTGGTATTCTCCACCACGGACCCCTCCACTGTGTCCTTCGCCGACTCCACTATTGAGGCGATGAGCACCTACTATTACTCGGTGCTTACCTCCGATTCCGCAGGATTCCTAGCCTGGAGCAACGAGATCTCCGTGTATGCCGAGTACCCCCTGGATTTCCCCCACACGGTAACCGGTGTTGTGGATGTTCCCGGAAGCCGGGGCGTGTGCTTCTCCACCCTTGAGGGAAGCGCTTTCGCCACCTCCTTCAGCGGGGGCAACATCTACAGGATCGACACCGTGAGTGATGAAGTGGAAAATGTTTTCCAGTATGGCGGAGGAGGATACCTTGACGCCTGCTGCACCGATGAAAATGGCGAGTACCTCTTCTCGGTGTGGTACGAGAATACCGATAACAGCTACATCTCAGCGGTGGTGGTCACCGACGCTTCCACCAACGACCTGGTGAAGGTAATATCCCTCCCGGGAGAAGACGCCAGGGGCATCTGCCATGTCCCCGGCAGGAACGAGATATATGTCTGCATGTCCACCAGTGAATGCGTCAGGATAATCGATGTGACCACACTTCAGGTTACCGGGCTGATAGCCACATACGCCTTCAACACCCGGAGAGCCTGCTGTTCCTCTTCCGGGGAGACCGCCTATGTATCGAGAACGAACTCCGACGACATAGCCGTTGTGGATACTCAGATGATGCAGGTAACCGATTACATTCCAACGGCTTTCGAGAATCCGGATCACCTGTGTGTTACACCCGACGGGGAATACCTTTACTACAATCACTTCGGCAGGGGGATCGGTGTGATACACCTGCCCAGCGGAACCAGCGCGGGTCTGATGACCATGCCCACAGGCACAGGGCAGATCTGTATGCATCCCGGCGGGGAATATGTCTATGTGGCCATGGACAAATGCATAGGCGTGATAGACACTGAGCTGAAGCAGCTCGTTCATGTGATCGATACCCCGGGATCGGATTACTTCAGGTACTTGGACTGCAGCCCAGACGGCACGAAGCTTTACGCATCGAGTTATACAGGGATCTATGTGATCGAATAGGGTTACAGGCTCACCAGCGCCACTCCGGCCACGGCTACCACCGCGCCGGCAACTTCCAGGGGACGGAGGCGCTTGCCCATGAAGGCCACCTCGGGGAAGATGATGAACACCGGCACCATGGACATTATGGTGGAGGCTATTCCCACCTCGATGAGGCTCACCGCCACAAGGGAAAGGGATACTCCCAGGAAGGGGCCGAAGAAGGATCCCAGGGAAACGATGCCCATGGCCCTTCCGTTACTGATAGCAGCCCTTACCCTGCCCGTGAGCCCCGCTGCAGGCACTATCACAGCGAAAGCGGCGATCGCGGCGATTATGCGTATCTGTGTGGCGGCAAAAGCGTCGTAGCCCCCCAGGCCGTGCTTGCTGAGAACAAGACCGGCTGCCTGGCCCAGGGTGCCCCCCACCGCCAGGAGTATCCCCTTCATGGGGTGGGCCAGCTTCATCCTGCTCTTCTCCCGTATGAGAATCACCATGCAGATGCCGGTGACGGTTACGGTAAGGCCAAGCCACTGCTGCGGGGTGAGGGTCTCCCCCAGGAGCGCCCAGCCGGCAAAGGCGGTGACCGGGGGAACAAGGGCGTAGATCACCATGGTTATTCTGCTGCCTATGAGGATGAACGCCCGGAACAGGCAGAGGTCGCCTATCACGAAGCCGATGATCCCGGAGAGCCCCAGCCAGAACCACTGGCTGCCGCTTGCGTCCAGCGGCAGTGGAATGCCCCTGGTGATCATGCCGTAGATGGAGAGGAACAGAAGCCCCCCGAAGAGGCGGATGATGTTCACCGGAAGGGCACCAACCCTCTTCCCGGCGGCCTCGAAGGACATCACCGTAACGGTCCAGCAAAGGGCGGTTCCCAGGGCGGCGATCTCCCCTGTCAATTCTGCTCCTTTTCAGAGGGTGCGGGAGGGATACTATAACTCCCGTGCGCCACATGCGCTGCGGCTGAATAGCCGGGATACGGACAGGAAACTATATACATTGCCCAACTACATTCATATCAATCACATAAGAACTCAAGTTCAATTAGAGTCAATGCGTTGACCTTAACACCACACTAAGGTTATCTTCCCTTTAGGATTACTGCTTTGATCTTAACTGGAGAAGCCATGAGGAAAATATCCGAGAAACAGCTTGCGGACAGAATGCTGGCAGAGAACCCCTGGTGGAGCGGGAAAGGGATTGGGGAAGCATTCGAGGCTATGAGGCCTCGGGCGTATTTCCGGCTATTTTATCCCCTATTGACGGAGCTGGACGTTCAAAGAGCCCTTGTGCTTCTGGGACCAAGACGAGTTGGCAAAACGGTCCTTATCAATCATGCCATCGGCAAGCTTCTGGCTCAGGGGATTGATCCAGCACAGATAGCTTACATTTCCGTTGATCACCCTATTTATAACGGTCTTTGGCTGGACAATCTGATAGAAATCTTCAGAACTGTTTCAGGAGCTGATTTCAGCAGAACGGCCTATGTATTCTTCGATGAGGTTCAGTACCTCAAGGACTGGCAGATACATCTCAAACTGCTTGTTGACCAGAAAACTAACCTGAGGATAACCGTATCCGGCTCAGCCGCTGCCGCCCTTAACCTGAAAAGCCGCGAATCGGGCGCTGGCAGGTTCACGGATTTCCTTCTGCCTCCTCTCACATTCTACGAGTACCTGGAACTGACAGGTGATGGGGATATCGTCGAGAAGAAAAGTATCGGCGGCCGCCCCTTCTTTCAGGCTGCCGACATATCAATCCTTAACCGGCACTTCCTGCAGTTCCTTAATTTCGGCGGATATCCCGAAGTAGTTTTGTCAAAGGTCATACAGGCTGATCCATCCCGCTTCATTAAGGGAGACATAATTGACAAGGTCCTTCTTCGCGATCTTCCAAGCCTTTACGGCATAAGCGATGTACAGGAGCTTAACAGGCTGTTCACCACCCTGGCATTCAACAACGGGGATGAAATATCGTTCCAGGATCTGTCCGGCGATTCAGGTGTTGCAAAAAACACTATCAAGAAGTACATAGAGTACCTGGAAGCTGCTTTTCTTATAAAAACGGTTCACCGAATTGACGAATCAGCAAAACGATTTCGTCGTGCGCGTTATTTTAAGGTTTACCTTACAAATACATCGATGAGAACCGCTCTGTTCTCCGCTGCAGCTGACGACTCTGAGGAAATGGGTTCACTGGCGGAAACCGCCGTTTTTTCCCAGTATTTTCACGATGTGAACGCCGATCTTTACTACAGCCGCTGGAGACAAGGAGAGGTGGACATAGTCAGATTGAGCGCTTCACAGAGACCATTATGGGCGGTTGAGGTTAAGTGGTCGAACAGGTATACCGAAAGACCAGGGGAGCTCAAGGGTCTGAGGGATTTCTGCCTTCGAAACAAGCTTGCTACAGGGTGGGTTACCACCAGAACTGAAAGAAAGACCATTACCCTGGATGACCTGACCATCCGGTTCGTGCCAACAAGTGAGCTCTGCTATACGGTCGGGTACAACATCATCCATGAAAGACAGTCTCTGACTCCCGATACACCCTGACGAGCTGCTTCATGGTCTTCTTCAGTAGGCATTCCGAAACCAGTCCAGATACATCGGCAGGTACTCAGAGAGAAAATGGGGCAGGTTCAGGAGTTTGAAGGGTTTCCCGTTCATTGTCACCAGGGAGTCAACAGTAACGGGGCCGCTGTAGAACCTTACCGCATAACCGTGGGGGCAGCGGTCCATAAAGCTGTGCAGCGACCTCAGTCGTCCTGTTGACCCGGATTTCACCTCTATGGGGAACAGGATGCTTCCGTGCTGATAGAGGAAGTCTACCTCTGCACTGGACCCGCGGTTCTCACGGGCCCAGAATGCGGGCTTCCAGCCGGTGGTCTTCAGGGTCTGGGCGATCTGCTGTTCGGCCAGCACCCCCTTGAAGGACTCGTTAAGATCCCTGGATCCCAGGATGTCTGACTGGATCCCGGCTGAATGAGCCAGCAACCCGGAGTCTAAGAGGAAAAGCTTGGGCCGTTTCCTTAGATTGGGTCCAACCGGAGGCCTCACTTCGGAGGCGGGATAAACAAGATCGAGAAGCATTGCCCTCTGCAGGATTCGCATGGCTTCCCCTACCTCACGGGACCTGTAGGAGGAGTTCCCGAAACCGTCAAACTTGATCCTCGTTCCCGCGAACCGCGAAGCTGTATCCAGACAATGTGTTATCACCCTTCGCATTGCTGCACCTGAAGTATACTTGGGCACATCATCCTGGAAAGCAAGCATAAGGGATGAGTAGTATGGCTGAATCGAATCAAGTGTTCTGCCATTCGCAAGCATCTGCACGGGCTCCGGCATACCGCCCGTAATGGTGTATCGAACGAACTCATCGTAAATCGAATTAAGGGCGTAGTTCGGAAATGGAATCACAGTCAGCAGGGATCGCATTTCATTTCTGCCAAACGCTCCAAGATATTCACTGAAGGTAAGGGGGTAGACGAAAGTCTGCTCCACCCTTCCAACGGGAAATCCCATTCCTTCTTTCGCGACGTATGCTTCCAGAAGGGATCCGGATGCAACTACTGGAAGCTGCGGGAGCCGCTCATACAGGAAACGGACATAGTTGAACGCCTCAGGACAGGCCTGTATCTCATCCAGGAAAAGAAGTGAGTTCTCCAGGGGCGTCTGCACATTCTTCTCAAGCCTGATGGCACTCACGAGGTCTTCCACTGACAGATCCCTGGTGAAAACAGATCTCTCACCGGGAGCTTCAAGGTTTAACTCCATATATCCCGGGATATTCTCACCAAGCATTCGTACAGCGGTGGTCTTACCGGTTTGACGAGCGCCGCGAATAACCAGTGGTTTTCTATCTTCCCTGCTGTACCACTCTGAAAGCGATGCAAGTATCTTCCTCTGAAACACTCTGCCTCCTATGCTATGCCTGATCATAATACAATACTTGTAACAAATACAACCTTATTTATTACAAAGCTTGTAACAATGCATAGGATATTTCTTCTCAGGAAGAGAGACGCAGCGGGAACACCCGAAAATGGGCTACAGATCCTGCCCCAGCTCCACCTTGATACCGCCGAAGGTCATTCCCATGAGTTCCAGTTCTCCCTCCAGGATCATGTAAGGGATCTTGGTGTATAGTGCACCTGTGGAGCTTGCGCTTCCGCTGTAGGGGAACAGGTCCACCAGGCTTCTTGCGGGACCCGCCTCCCAGTTGTGGACCCCGGCGCAGGCCCATCCGTCAGGGTAGTAAATGTCTATCAGCAGGTTGTCGACGCCGTTGTACCAGAACGGCTGATCGAAAGTGATGGTGAGGGAACTGCCGGATGCTCCCGCCAGGGGAAGAGAGTCTATGAAGACCACTTCCTGCAGGGATCCCGGCTCATAGTTGTCGGCGAATGTCTCCGAGAGCTGATCTATTGTCACATGGGCCATGCTCATCGAGAAGTCCCCCGCCCATCCGCTGCAGCTGTAGGGGCGCACGTAGGTAATCGAGCCTATCTCCATTGCGAAACCGATGTCCTCCTGCAAGACTACCTCCTGGCAGTGCTGAACGCAGTCTCAACAGTCGAAGGGTGACGAGAACTGACCCTCCATGGAGCCCAGTTCGAAGGTGGACGCCAGCATGGCGGCCATGGGGAGCATGAGAATGACAAAGCTGTTCAAGGCAATTCCTCCCGGGTTCGGTGTTCCATCAAGTCCCATTATAGCGATTTGATCCGGGGAATGATGCTTTTCTTGTTTTCTCCTTCGCCGTTGGGTATTCTACTCCGGTGCGTTCGGTTATACCTTGGCTTGGGGGTGAAACACGATGGAGAACATTCCAGGCGGGCCGCTCAGGGACATTCCGAGATACGAAACGATCCCGCAGATGGTCCGGGAGTCCTCCCGGCGATACGGCGACCGGGAGTTCATGAGGGAGTTCGGGAGCGACGGGTCTCCCGTGGGCATTTCCTTCTCAGAGCTTGAAGAACGAGCCTCTTCCTTTGCCCGGGGGCTGCTGAAGCTGGGCCCTTCACCCGTGGTGGCGGTCTGCGGCAAAAACGGCATAGACTGGGCGACGGTGTTCCTGGGAACCCTCTTCGCCGGAGGCGTGGTGGTTCCCATAGACAGGGAGCTGCCCCCGCCGGACATCTCCGGGATCCTTCACTATTCAGGGGCTTCCATTTTCGTTTTCGACAGCTCGATGGATGAATCGGTGCATTCCCACATGCGCACCGGATCGATCTGTTCCCATCACTTGGTCATGAACGGTGAAAGCTCTCTTTTCGCCTCTTTAAGAACCGCCGCGGTGGATGGGGGACCCGAGCTGGCAGACGCCGCCGATCCGTCGAAGGTGGCGGTCATCTCATACACTTCGGGCACCATGGGGGCCGCCAAGGGCGTGGTGCTCTCCCACGGCAATATCCTCAGCGACCTTCAGATGATGCTCTCCTCCGTATACATCGCCTCCGACGAGGTATTCCTCTCGGTTTTGCCGTTCCACCACATGTACGAGTGCGTATGCGGTTTCCTCTGCCCCCTGCAGCACGGCTGCCGCGTGGTGATAAGCCGGGGGCTGCGGTATGTGGTGGAGGACCTCTCGAAGAACTCCATCACCCTGGTCCTTGGCGTGCCCCTGCTATGGGAGGGGATGTACCGCAGGATAATGGCGCAGATAGAGTCCATGCCCGCGGGAAAGCTGAAGTTCGGGTTCGGGAAAGCGGTATCATCACTGGGAGAGATGGTCGGCCTGAAAGGCACCCGCAAGAAGATTTTCTCAGCGGTCCACTCCAGGTTCGGCGGAAGCCTGCGGACCCTGGTTTCAGGTGGCGCTGCGCTGGACGGCGAGGTGATGAAGGGCTTCTCCGCCCTTGGTCTCCGCCTGCTCCAGGGCTACGGCCTCACCGAATGCTCCCCCATCGTCGCCGTCTGCAGGTACGGCGCATGCCCCCCCGGTACGGTGGGGCCGCCCCTTCCCGATGTGGAGGTGCGGATAGACTCCCCGGACCCGGAAGGCGCGGGAGAGATACTGGTAAGGGGTCCGAATGTGATGCAGGGATATCACAACGACCCCGAGGCCACGGCGGAAGTGCTTTCCCCGGAAGGATGGTTCCGTACCGGGGACTTCGGCAGGCTGGAGAACGGAATACTTACCGTTACCGGCAGGAAGAAGAACATCATCGTGGCCAAGAACGGGAAGAACGTTTATCCCGAAGAGCTGGAGCACCAGCTTAACCGCAGCCCGTTCATTGCCGAAAGCCTGGTGTTCGGCAGCGAGGCAGCAACCAAGGGCGAGGAGATATGGAGCATAGTGTTCCCTGACTACGACGCCCTGATAGCCCTTGCCGAGGAGAAGGGTGAGAAGCTCACGGAGGAGTTCGGGCTCTCCGTGATCCGCTCGGAGATAAGGTCGGTGAACGGACGGAACCCTTCCTTCAAGAGGATATCCAACTTCATCCTCCGGGAGACCGAATTCCCCAAGACCACAACCAGGAAGATCCGCCGCCCCAGGGTACTCCAGGAGGCGGGCATAACCACCGGGAAGGCGCATTCCGTTGCCGCAGGTTAGGAGACAGGCAGTGATGAAGACACATAACAGACTTTCACTCACCGTGATCAGTACAGCCCTGGTTATGATGATGGGATTCATGCTGTCGGGCTGCCAGCACCGGGACACAACGGAATACACCCTGAATGAGGAGACATTCGACTCCCAGGCCATGGAGAAGATAGAGTCCGAGACTGGCATCGATCTGCCGGAGGGCTCAACGGGGCTTTCTTTCCACCACATACCCCCTGTTGACCCGATAGTTTTCGCCAGGATACGGATCCCGGAAGAAGAGGTGGAATCCCTTACCAGGCAGCTTGCAGTGCTGGATGAGGATTCGTTCCCCTCGGGCTTCGCCTCGGAAAGATGCGACTGGTGGCCCCCGGATCCGGGCATAGTATCGATGACAAGGCGGACCTTCAGCAACGGATACCATGTAGAGCTTCATCTCGCCAGGGAAGACGGGCAAGAAGAAGGGCGCACCGTGCTGTACCTGATGTATTTCACCATCTGACCAGATCACCTGACCGATGGACGCTGGATAGTCCGGAGCATATCTTCAAGTCGTAAACTCAAATGACCTCTTTTCATGAGCCTGCAGCCTGGAAGGTGACGGAATGAGCGAGGAACAGCCCGGTATATCCGGTATGCACGTGGATGATGGCCATTTGATCAGTGCACTGCTTAACGCCTCCCCGGATGCCGCTTTCCTTATCGATTCTGATGGAACTATCCTCGCGGCGAACGAGGAACTGTCCAGTAGAGTCGGCTGTGAAATGGCCGCCCTCATCGGAAAGTGCAGCTATGACCTGGTACCTCCCGAAGTGGCCGCCCGAAGAAAGAAGTGGGTCCGGCAGGTCATAGCCACTGGAAAGCCGGTTACGGAGGACGACCAGAGGGAAGGGCGCCTTATCCGCAACTCCCTGCACCCGATTTTCGATTCATCAGGAGATGTGGCTGCGATTGCGGTCTACGGCCATGACATGACCGAGAGCCAGGGGGTCAGGACGGCTCTGGAGCACTCCAGAAGCAGCTATGAGGCCGTTTTCAACGCCTCCACCGACTGCATCTTCATACACGACGGCCAGANNGATAATCGATGTGAACAGGAGCGCGGAGGAGGCCTTCGGTTACACCCTCCAGGAGATGCAGAAGCTCGAAGTGGGCGACATGACGGCGAATGTCCCCCCCTACACCGCAAAAGAGGCCTACGACCATTTCCAGAAGGCAGTTACGGAGGGGCCCCAGAAATTCGAGTGGCTTGCGAAGAGCAGGGACGGCCGGCTTATCTGGTTCGAGAACAGCCTTC
>NPID01002451.1_pt1 | contig 26410 bp, 24 predicted proteins | sample 8637491 | NCBI WGS metagenome assembly NPID01 (sample SAMN07420843, study PRJNA396082) | bioreactor metagenome | isolation source: sample BA6 brine-fed electro-methanogenic bioreactor BA | place: Japan: Kochi | collected 2016-06-14 | reverse complement strand
AGCGATTCAGGATGCCACAGTTTATGCCATTGAAATTCCTTTTAAGGTGATGGAGCTTTCCTTTAAGTCTATGGAGGTGATGAAAGCAATGGCCTCAACTGGCAACCCCAATTCGGTTTCCGATGCTGGTGTTGGAGCCCTAGCAGCGCGGAGCGCAGTTATTGGGGCTTACCTCAACGTAAAAATCAATGCTCAAGGCCTCGATGATAAGCAAAAAGTTGAGGATTTTATGAGCAAAGGGAGCGAGATTGTTGATAAAGCAGAAAAGCTGGAGAAAGAAATATTAGATATTGTAAATAGCAAAATAGTTGTATAGCATAATTTTAAATGTTTTTTAACAGTCACACAGCTAGCGTAATATGTTTTTTAGCTTTACCCCTTATTTTTGACGAAGTGTTAAATTGTTAACTTCTGTTAATAGTTTTTCGCTGTAAACGTTTGTAATTAGGATTTTAATTTTATAATTTAGCCGTGTTGAAAAATTATTAGCTCTATTTGTAAATCTAAATTTTGTTCTATGAAAAGACTATGCGTATTTCTTGTTTCAGTTGTGTTTGTTGGAATAAATTTCCTACAGGCGCAAACTGTTCAAGTTACCGGAACTGTTACTAGTTCCGAGGATGGATTGCCCGTACCTGGAGCATCCGTTTTAGTTAAAGGAACTACAATTGGTACTTCTACTGATTTAGATGGAAAGTACTCAATTAATGTACCTGAAGATGCTACAACTCTTGTTTTTAGATTTATTGGTTTTAAAACACAAGAGGTTGCAGTAGCAGGAAGAACTGTTATTAATGTAGTGCTAGAATCTGAGATGTTAGCTCTAGATGAGATTGTAGTTACTGCATTAGGTATTAAAAAAGAGAAAAAAGCGCTAGGTTATGCTGTTCAAGAAATATCTGATGAAGATATAGCTAGGACTGGTAATGCCGACTTACTTGGTGCAATGCAAGGTAAGGTAGCTGGACTTGACATTAAACCCACAAGCGGTATGCCTGGAGCATCTTCTCAAATTGTAATTAGGGGAGCTAGGTCTTTTACTGGCAACAACACTCCTTTGTATGTGATTGATGGTATGCCAATTTCATCAACTGCCCCTTATTCTACTGGTAATAGTGTAACAGGAGCGGATATAGCCAATAGAGCTATAGATATTAACCCTTCTGACATTGAGAGTATTGATGTTTTGAAAGGTCAGGCTGCTGCCGCACTTTATGGTATTAGAGCATCTAACGGTGTTATTATCATTACCACTAAAAGCGGTAAGAACAATCAAGTAGGGAGGCCAGTTGTTAGCTACTCTCACAATAGTAACTTTGCTGTAGTTTCACGTACTCCTGATTATCAGTCAACTTGGTCACAAGGTACAGGAGGAAATTATAGTCCAAACTCATCTATGTCTTGGGGTCGCAAAATTACCGATCTTCCTGATGACCCAAATTATGGTGGTAATACTGTTAATGATTATACAGATGAATGGGGGCTTCAAGAAGGTATGTATTACGTACCTCAACGTGAACTTGCTGGTCTTAACCCATGGTTAAAACCTCAGGTTTATAATAGTTGGACTGATTATTTTGAAACTGGCTATACCATTTCAAACAACATTAATGTTTCTCAAGCAGCTGAAATGGGTAGTTTTGCAGTTGGCTTTAGCCATACTGACCAAAGTGGTATTGCTCAAGGAACAGGCATGACTCGTTACAATGCTAAGGCTAATGCTGAAAGAAAATTAAATGATAATTTTAACGTAGGCTTTAGCGGAAACTATATCAAGAGTAATATTGATAAACTTTCTGGAGCTAATGACGGATCATTAACTGGTATTTTAGCAGCACCTGCAAGTTATGACCTAAACGGAACACCTTATCACAGACCAGGTGATCCTTACCGTCAAATTTACTATCGCGGTGGTAGTTTCGACAACCCATACTGGGTACCTCATAACAACACATTCAATGAAAAAACTGAACGTTTCTTTGGAAACGCTTACGTTGATTACAATGCTAACTTAGGAGAGGGTATGGGGTTAAATGTTCGTTACCAAGCCGGTGCTGACACATATACTACACACCTACAAGATATATTCGGTTATGGAAGTAGAGGTAATTCAAAAGGTGTAATTGATAATTATGGCCTTACCAATAGCACTTTTAACCAACTGTTAACAGCCACATTCGATTGGCAAATTAACGATGATTTAAACTTCAATTTAATGGTTGGTAATGAGTTTAATCATAGCAACACTAAGTCTTACAGTGAGAGTGGAACTGATTTCAACTTTGGTGGCTGGAATCATATTAACAATGCTAATATTGTTACTGCAAGTGAGTCACAATCACAGAATCGTACTGTAGGTTTCTTTGGAAGTCTTTCACTTGATTGGAAATCAATGATTTACTTAAATGCGACAGGAAGGAATGATTACGTTTCTACTATGCCTAGAGGTGCTCGTTCTTTCTTCTATCCATCTGTTTCTTTGGGTTTTGTTGCATCTGAAATTGAAGCCCTTAAGAATGTGTCATGGTTGTCTTTTGCTAAGTTAAGATTATCTTATGCTGAAGTTGGACAAGCAGGAACTTATTACGATAATTACTATCTAACTCCTGCTTATGGAGGAGGTTTCTGGATTGGTGCACCAATTCAGTATCCTATTGGTGGAGTAAATGCCTATATTCCTAATTCTGTTCAATTTGACCCTAACTTGGTTCCTCAGAATACTCAGTCATATGAGTTTGGTGTTGATTTGAAGTTTTTTAATAACAGGTTAGGTTTAGATTACACTTATTCTAAGCAAAATGTTACTGATCAAATCTTTAATGTACCACTAGCTGGTTCTACAGGAGCCTCGGAATTAAGGATGAATGCTGGTAACATGACTACAGATGCGCATGAAATTGTATTGTATGCTACACCTGTTAAAGTTAAAGATTTCCAGTGGGATGTTAGCCTTAACTATACAATGGTTGAAAATGAGGTACAAGAACTTGCCGAAGGTGTTGAGAGTATTTTCTTAGGTGGTTTTGTTACTCCTCAGGTTAGAGCAGGTATTGGATATACATTCCCTGTAATTTATGGTGTATCATTTGTTCGCGATGACAATGATGAGATTGTTGTTGTTGATAACCCAGGTGCTTGGAACCATGGTTTCCCACAAATTGGCGACCCAGATGTAATTGGTGAAGTTTCTCCCGATTTTATATTGAATGGTTCAACCAGTTTCTCTTATAAGTCTATTTCATTGAGTGCTGTTTTTGAATGGAAACAAGGTGGTGAAATGTACTCTGGATCAAATGGTCTTCTTGACCTTTATGGTATGTCAGCTGTAACCGAAGATCGTGAGTCTACTTTTGTTTTTGATGGTGTTAAACCTGATGGTACTCCTAACGATATTGTAAGGGGTGGTGTTAATGATCCACGTGCAGTTGAAGAACTGTATGCAAATGTATTATCAAATATTGATGAATACTACATACATGAAAATTCATTTGTTAAGCTAAGGGAGGTTTCTTTGAGGTATCAATTACCAAAGAATATTTATAAAACCGTAAATGTTGGTGTTTCTTTCTACACTCGTAACATATTAATATGGTCTGCTTTACGTAACCTTGACCCAGAAACTTCGCAAGGTAATACCAATATGGCTGGTTCTTTCGAGAGGTTTACTCCTCCTCAAACAACTAGTTATGGTTTTGGAATTGACTTAACTTTTTAAATCATAAAAACTCTTAATTATGAGAAAGATAATTAATATTCTGTTGTCTGGACTCCTTGTGCTAGGTGCTTGGTCTTGTTCAGAAGACATTTTAGATGATATAAATGAGAATGTAAACGACCCAACAGAAGTTGGTTCGCATCTGATCATAACTGACGTAATTACATCATCAGCCTTTAGTGTAACAGGCAGTGACCTTGCTTTTTATGCAAGTGTTTACATGGAGCATAATGTAGGCGTTTGGAACCAAAGTTACAATGCTGAGATTAGATCGGGTGAACCTACTAGTTCAACTACTTACAACAACTCTTGGAATACTATTTACAATAACCTTTATAACCTTAAGGATATTATTGAAAAGTGTTCTGATGGTGGTGTTGAAGAAGGTAACTATTACACTTTAGCAATTGCACAAACGTTAACTGCATATAATCTTGCAATATTAACTGATATGATGGGAGATGTTCCTTGGAGTCAAGCATTACAACCTGGAATTATTTTTACTCCTGAATTAGACACTCAAGAGTCTATCTATGCTGATATCATGCAGTTCCTTGATGATGCAATTGCTAATTTTGAAAAAGAAAGTCTTTTCCCTTCATTAGGTGCACAAGATTTTATCTATGGTGGCGATGAAGATTTGTGGGAAAAATTTGCATATGGTTTGAAAGCAAGATATACTATGCGTTTATCATTAAGAGATGCAGATTATCAAGGTGTAATTGATAATGCAAATCTATCATTTGTCGATGCAACTGAGCAATGCCAGTTTAACTATGATGGTACTACAACTCAGAGTCCTTTCTACAGATTTTTTACTGACAGAGATTATTTTGGAGCAAGCCAAAGCCTTCATGATAAACTTATAGATAGAGCAGATCCAAGAGATGCTGTTTTCTTTAAGGCTTATCCTGATGCTGGATCATTAGAATTTGCACCTAATGGTGAACCTACTCAAGTACAGGGTTTCTATGGAATATCTGCACTTTCTAACATTACTGCTCCTACCTATTTAATGTCTTATCATGAGGTTGAGTTTCTTAAAGCTGAAGCTTATGTAAGACTCGGAGGTGCTGCTAATTTAGCACTTGCTGAAACAGCATTGGAAAATGCAGTTGTAGCAGCTTTTGAAAAAGTAGGTTTAGAAGCAACAGATGCTGAAACATATTTTACTAATGAAGTGCTGCCTCGATTCAATTCAAATCCTTTAGAGGAAGTAATGAATCAAAAGTATATTGCATTCTTTGAAGAAGAAGCGATAGAAGCATATAACGATTACCGTCGTCTTGTTGCAATGGGTGATGATTTAATTCAACTTGATAATCCTAAAAATGCAACTCAGTTTCCATTGCGTTTTACCTATGGAGCAAGTGATGTTACAACAAATGAAAATGTTCGAGAAGCATATGGTGATGGAACCTATGTATACACTGAGAACGTTTGGTGGGCTGGCGGCACACGATAGTTTAACAAAAAAAATTATTAGAATATGAGAACATTAAAAATTATAGGTTTATTAGCTGCAATGATTATTGGTTTTACTTCATGTGAAACTGAGGTTATTGATCCAGCTGGGGATAGAGGAGTAGGTATGGTTACTACGATAACTGATGCCAATCCTGCCATTTTCGTTGCAGGAGACCTCGATGTTTCGTACACTCAGTTTACTGTTAATGCTGAGGAAGGTGCTAGTTTTGATGAGGCGTACATCGTTGTATCATACAACGGAGTTGCTGAAAGAACTAAAATTCTAGACATTGATGCTTTTCCTCAAGTAGTTAGTATTACTGCTGCTGAAACTGCTACAACACTAGGTCTTTCAATTGAAGATATTGAGAGTGAAGACTATTTTGTGTTTGAGGTAGAAGTTAAAATTAATGGTAAGGTATATCGTTCTAATGGAGGTATTACTGTTAAGGTAGTTTGTCCTTTCGAGCCTACTCTTGCTGAAGGTTCATATACTGCAGTTTCTGAAGGTTGGGCAGTTAATGGAGGTATCACCATCACTGCAGATGTTGATGATCCATATACCATTTACGTAACCGGATTGGCCGAACTTGACGGCTTAACTGAAGACCAAGGACCTCTAATGATGCAAATTAATCCTCTAAACTTTGAGGTTACAGCACCTAAGGCAGTATTAGCAAGTTCAGCTTTTGGATATACTAACATTGCATATCAAGGTTTTGGTGAGTTTAACTCTTGTACTGGTGACTATGAAATGTTATTTACCATTACAGTTGATCAGGGTTCATTTGGTCAGTATGAGTTTTCGTTCATCCGTAACTAATTGTTTGCAAGTACTTTTTTATAGAGGCTGTCCACACGGACAGCCTCTGTTTTTTTGAAATTACTAATTTGTATGGCTTTCCAATTATTATTGTTATTGTAAAAAACATTTATCTCAATATATCTTTAAAGAGAATTCTCCTCCAATTTTTTTTCATACCTTTGCGTACTAACAAAAATTCTGAATAGCACATGGCACTAAAGGATATTATGGCAATATCTGGACAATCCGGATTGTTTAAATTCGTATCGCAGGGCCGCAACGGCATTATTGTTGAATCCATAGTCGATGGTAAAAGAACACACGTGTCAGCATCGGCAAAGGTAAGCGCACTATCCGATATCTCAATTTTCACTAACGAAGGTGAGGAGTCGCTCAGCAAAGTACTTGAGTCGATTAAGCAAAAGGAAAGCAGCGCACAGGCAATATCGCACAAAAGTTCGAACGATGAGCTAAGGAAGTATTTTGCGCAAATTCTTCCAAACTTCGATGAGGAAAGGGTTTATGTATCTGATATAAAGAAGGTGCTCAACTGGTACAATCAGCTACAAAGCATTAACATGCTTGATTTTGCTGATGAAGATGAGGATAAGGAGAATGATGAAAAGCCTGAAAAGGCTGAGGAGGAAAGTAAACCTAAGGCTGAGGCCAAAAAGAAAGAACCTGCAAAAAAGGCAGCTACAACCAAAAAGGCAACTGCAGCAGCAAAGCCCAAAGCAGCACCAAAGAGCAAACCCGCAGGTGCACCCAAAAAGGGTAGCACAAATCAGAAAAAATCATAGGCTACCAATGATAATACTAAAAGCTGGGGGAACCCAGCTTTTTCTGTTTTAAATAGCTGCGTTTACTCTAAAGTGTTTGTAGAAACCTCAATTTTGGGAGGGTTAAGCAAATGCTTTTTTACTGCACATTGGTTGGCAACCTTAATAAGCGCATCTTTGTATTTGCTAGGAAAGGTGTTCGGTGTATTTATTATCAAGTCGATTGACTCAATTAAATGCGTTGTAGGGTTGAATGAATGCTTCTGCATAATAGTAATGCCATCTGTAGGGATGTCCCTTTGGTCGCAGAACGATTTAACGTAAATGCCAGCGCAAGTGCCTATTGATGCAAGAAATAGCGTAAACGGAGCGGGAGCCTCATTTTCACCTCCACTGAGTATGGGCTGATCGGTAAGTATTATCTGGTCACCTGCATGAGCAGTAACCTTCTTCTTTCCTGAAAAAGTAATTTGAATATCCATAATGCTTTTAGTAGATGATAGACTTATTTATAGTATAACACTAAAAGCAGCTGAGGGTTCAAACTATTCTATCTCAATAAAATCATCCTTGGGTACTCCGCAAACGGGGCAACGCCAATCGGGCGGAAGTTGATCGAAAGGAGTATTAGGTGGAATGTTGTTAATTGGATCGCCAACCGATGGGTCGTATACGTATCCGCAAACTTTGCATTTATGCATGGCTAGGTAATTATTACAAGGTTAATGGGAACTTCAAGCAGGGCCTGAAAATCTTCACCTAAATTTTTAATCGTATCGTCATCCTCTTCGTAGTACCAGTTTACAGTTATGCTATTCCCTTGCTTAAAGCTCTCATCAACCATTTTAAGCATGTTGTATACAAATCTATTCGATCCGCTGTTGATGTACTCAATTTTGAACGAAACCTTAGTAAACTTCTCTGGGTTTTTCATGTAGTTTTCAATCCACTTCATAATTGGTTCGAAGAATGCAACTGCATCTTCGGGGATTGATCGGCCAGAGAGTTGGATTACACCAGGTGAAAAATCTACCTCTGGAGTTTTACTTGTTCCCTTGATAAATAACGCTTTGAGCTGATTCATTTCTTTGCGTTTAGTTTCAATTCGTGTAATCGTAAATATACTAAAATCAGCGTATCAATGTCTAATAAAATCAATTAAAATTGATGAATACATCAACAGCGTACGGCTTACTTAGAGGTTAAGCTTCTTTGCAATTTGTTTCGGAAGCGCATTTTTGTTAATCATGATCGACATGGTTTTGTAGCGAACAAATGCCTCCGATGCGTAAAAGAACCCGTTATACTTATCGTTTGTACCCCAGCTATTCTTAACCTTATAGTACTTGTTTCCGTTCTGGTCGTATGCAATGCCAACTATTAGCATTCCATGGTCGTCAGTTGTTGTATAGTTGTCAAATGCCTCTTGGCGCATCTCTTGGGTAATTGTTTTTTCCTTTCCAGGCTTATCGAAGCTGTAAAGCTGGTTCTCTTTTTCTTTATCCGAAAGTGTGGTCCACTTTAGCTTTTCGGAATCGTTCATCTCATCAATATTGGCTTCGGGTACAATGGCAAGTCCGTTCTGGTACGAAAAACCTTTTTCGCTCACGTCGCTGGCCCAAGCAATAGCGTATTCGTTTTCGAGTGCATGGTCGAAAATGCTCATGAAAATGTCGAGTGGAAGATTGTACACTTCACCAAATGCCCAGTTATCGGGTACCTCAATAACAAATTTTTCGTAAAATGGATGGTGCGTAAACGATGAGATATAAATATAGTCGTTTAGGTTAACACCTAATGATTTTGTGAATGACTCAGGTGTGTACTCCTTCCCGTTGTAGCTAAATGTTTCGGGTATCTCTCCAAAATATGCATCGAGAATGCCATCGAATCCTGCTTTCCATGCTGTTGAGAGTTTCCTATTCTTATTCTTAATTACAGCATCAACATAGGCTTTTGTAACCTCATCGAGTTCGCCATGAACGTTCATATCTTCGCCATAGTTAAGGCCAGGGTACGTTTCATCAGGAACAATACCGTAGCGCTTTATGGTTTCAATAACATCGTAAAACGAACCGCCAGCTGCAAAGTTAAGGCTGCCATGAAATCGGACGTATTTAGTAGCCTTATCGGAGTAGGCATTTCGTGCAATAAACATTGGAGAGAGATTAACCTCGGGTTTTCCCTCTTTTAGCATATCCGATTCGATTAATGCTAATCCGGAGTAACTCCAGCAGGTACCCGATCTGTGCTGGTTTTTTACGGGAGTGTATTTTACCTCAACCTTATCGGTAAACTTGTATCCCTTGGTAGCCTCTTCATCTTGAGAGGTAGCGGTTAGCGAAAAGCAAAGGCTAAAGCAGAGCATGAGAAAAAGTGCGCTAAATCGTTTCATAGTGATAATGTTTAGTTATTTAAGTTTAGATGTTGGAATTTAACTTTGTATTTGACTAAATTAATACTTTTCGTTTAATGATTTTTTTGGTTCTTTAATTCTTTCCCAGTACAATTTTATGTTTTCACTACTCATTTTTCGGTTAGGGTGCGATCGGGAAATGTTAGGCTCCTTATTATTGCCCCAGATTTTAAAAGAGAAAACAAACCAATTATCGCTTGTAATATCCATTCCGCCGAAACGTAAATCATTTAAAACAATGGTATCACCTTTAGAGGTAACCGTATAAAACCCTTTAGTAAATCGCTGAAGTTTTTTCACTTCATCCGATTTTGAGTAATCCTCAAGTAGCTGATGGTTTTTTCTAAGGTAGTGCCAGTTAGCAATAGTATCATCTTTTAAGCTAGTGTAATTATAGTAAAACCCTTCATTGTCTTCGGCAACAGCCAGCCATATCAGGTTTGTAATAGGAAGCGGTGCTGTAAGAAATCTGCTATGATCAATTTCTTCGATTATTAGCGATTGTTTAACTCTCGATTCAATAGCATGCTTAACTAAAATGCTATAGCCAACATAAGCAACGGAAAATACTATAACTATTGAAGAGAAAACAGTGCGAGTTTTTGATTTTGCTTTAAAGAATAAAGCGATGCTCATTACTATAAGTATTGGAACTAGGAGCATTAAATCAACAATGGGCATTGTATCGTATGCTACCCTAATGTTGCTAAAGGGCTCAAATATTCCTGTTCCGTAGGTGTTAAAGCAGTCGATGGCAATATGGCTGAGAATTGCGGTTAATGTAAGTCCTATCCATTGCCATTTATTGGCACTTTTAAAGAGTTTTGCGGCAATTAATCCGAGAATAGGGGAAACTGCAAGCGCAAACAGTATTGAGTGGCTAAAACCCCTATGAACGAGAACTGCTGATGCTGGACTGAATAGCGAAGTGATTGCCGAATCGAAATCGGGAATGTTTGCAGCAATTGCTCCCCAGAGCAACGCTTTGTTACCCTCTTTATTTCCAAGCATTACTTGCCCTGTGGCGCTACCAATAATTATGTGAGTTAACGAATCCATGCTATAATTTTATACCTTTGCAGCTAGCTTTAAAAACAGTAGAAAAGCTATTTCGTTCATCCCCAAAAGTATAAAAAGTGAGAAAACGTAAGTCCAATCCATTGCTTAATAATGTAAAAATTATCGATCTGGCAGCTGAGGGTAAGGCTTTGGCTAAAGTAGACGGTAAAGTACTTTTTGTGCCCTTTGCCGTTCCTGGCGATATTGTTGATGTTCAGGTTACCAAGAAAAGGAAAAGCTACATGGAGGGCTACGTTACAGATTATATTGAGCTTTCCGATCAAAGGGCAAAACCTTTTTGTCAGCACTTTGGAACTTGCGGAGGATGCAAATGGCAGAACTTACCATATGCTAAGCAACTCGAGTTTAAGCAGAATCAAGTTGTTGAGCAGCTTACTCGAATTGGAAAAATACAGCTACCTGAGGTAAACCCCATACTTGGATCGGCAAATACAACCTACTACAGGAATAAGCTTGAGTTTACCTTTAGTAGCTCACGTTGGCTTACCCGTTCCGAGATTGAAGATAATGCTGAGGTTGAGCAATATCCCGTTTTAGGGTTTCACGTGCCCGGTAGGTTCGATAAGGTATTTGATGTGCGCGAATGCTACCTTCAGCCCGAACCCTCAAATAGCATTCGTCTGACCGTTTCAGAGTTTGCTCGGGATAATGGATACTCATTCTATAATATTCGCGAAGGGCACGGTTTGCTTCGGAACCTTATTGTGCGGACAGCATCAACAGGCGATGTAATGGTAATACTGTCGGTTTTTGAAGATGATAAACCCCGAATTGAAGCCTTGCTTGCGCACGTTAGCCAGCAGTTTCCATCTATAACATCGCTGCTTTATGTAGTTAATCCAAAGGCCAACGATACTATAAACGACCTTGATATTATTTTATACAAGGGCAACGACTTTATTATGGAGCAGATGGAAGGGATTAAGTTTAAGGTTGGGCCAAAAAGCTTCTATCAAACAAATTCGCAGCAAGCCTACGAGCTATACAAAGTTGTTAGAAACTTTGCCGCGTTAAACAATGACGAGTTGGTTTACGATTTGTATACAGGCACTGGCACCATTGCAAATTTTTTGGCCAACAAGTGTAAAATGGTTGTTGGGGTTGAGTATGTTCCTGAGGCTATTGATGATGCTAAGGCAAATGCTGAACTTAACGGTATTACCAACACCTTTTTTACTGCTGGCGACATGAAGGATGTGCTAACCCCCAATTTTTTTGAGGAGCATGGTTTTCCTGATGTTGTAATTCTTGATCCACCGCGCGCTGGTGTTCACCCCGATGTGGTTAAGCGTTTACAAGAAGCAAATCCACCGCGCATAGTTTACGTGTCGTGTAATCCAGCAACGCAAGCACGCGATATTGCTTTACTTGGTCCAGGGTATAGGGTAACAAAGGTGCAACCAGTTGATATGTTTCCGCATACGCACCACTTGGAGAATGTGGTTTTACTTGAAAGGGTAGGTTAGGGTTTAAGCTGCTATTCGGGGCTTACAATAAAAATTTCTTCGTCAGGTTTTTTCATGAGGTACTGCTCGCGGGCAAATTTCTCTAGGTTTTCGTTGTTGGTTTGTAGCTCGTTAAGCCTATTCCTGTCGTTTTCAATTTTCTTAGTGTAGTAGTCTTTATCCTGTTCAAGTTTTTTTATCCGCTTGTACTCCATGTAAACATCAACCCAGTTGCTACTATCAAACAGGAGCATCCAAAGAACAAAAATGGCTAGGGTTAGGATATACTTGTTTTTTAGCCAAGGATTTACTTTTTGCCAAATTGATGCTGAGTTCATTATTAGTCGTTATTGGTAGCTGTTCGAGATTACTAGATAGAGTTTCGTAAAGTAGTGCTAACCTCCTCCAAAAACATGAATTACCTGAACGTTATCACCCTCTTTTATTAATGCAGACGAATAGTTGTCCTTTTTAATAAGCTCTCCGTTAACCCTAACAATAAGTAGCTCAAAGGTAAAGTTTTTCAGAGCAAGAAGTTGTTCAACTGAAACTTCACCTTTGTTGACATCCAGAACTTCGGGGTTATGGTTAAGGGTAATTCTCATAGTTTTGCCATTGATTTATGCTGCAAAATTACGAAAAACAGCTCGAATTGCAAAGGTAACCTTGCTTGCCTAGAAGGTAAGCGTAAAGGTAGTTCCATGGTCAGGCTTGGAGAATGCATTAATACTCCCGTTGTGTAGGCGCATAATTTGGCGCGAAAGGCTAAGCCCAATTCCAGAGCCTTTAGGTTTTGTTGTGAAGAAGGGTATGAAAATCTTATCGAGTACTTCGGGAAGAATTCCTTCTCCGTTATCAGTAACCTGTATGGTAACTCGTCCTCTTTTGTTAAGAAATCCATTTAGGGAAATTGTTGGACTTGGTCTGTTTTCGAGGGCATGGATAGCATTTTTGAGCAGGTTGATAATAACTTGCTCAATTAGCTCCACGTCGCATGAAAGGTCAATGTTGTCAGGTTCAACGCTAACGCTAAAGTTGATGTTTGAATTTCTAATCTCTTCATCCATTAGCGGAGTTATGTTATTGAAGAGGGTTGTAACGGCTACAATTTTAAAGTTCGGTTTCGGAATACGGGTTAAATTTCGGTATGTATCAACAAAATGCATTAGCCCAGTACTGCGCTTGTGTATGGTTTGTAAACCTTGCTGAATTTCATCAACCGTCTCTTCGTCGAGAGTAGCATTTGGATCTTCCACCTGAGCCTCATTTAATGATTTTATCATCATATCTATTGTTGATGAAAGCGAAGCTATTGGCGTTATTGAGTTCATTATTTCGTGCGTAAGCACTCGTATTAGCTTTTGCCATGCCTCGGTTTCTTGCTCTTCGAGTACGCTTTGAATGTTTTTTATTGTTGCTAGTATAATGTGCTTGTTGTGAACTTTTATTTCGGTGCCATTTACCGCAAGTTGAAGTATGTCATCCTCTTGTTGTACTTTTACCAGCTGATTTTCGCCTGGGTTTAGGTTGAGCAGTTTATCAACTATTTCGGGGCTTATTGCATATAGCTGCTTTACATTTTTAAGACCCGATATTTGAAAAAGCTTTTTTGCTGCTTTGTTAATCATTTCAACCGTACCATCTTTTTGAAAAGCAACAATACTAACATCGATATTTTGCACAATGCTTTGCAGGTATTGAAAATGCTCCTCCTTTTCGCTCCTAACGGTCTGAAAGTCTTTAATTACATCGTTAAAGGCTTTGCTTAGCTCATCGTACGAGCTGCCCATTCCTTCAATTTGAAACGATCGGGTAAACTCCGAAAATCTTATCGATTCGAGAAAGCTGGCTAGGTCGCGGTTTGTTTTGTCGATGTATTTAAACATGGAGTAAATTTGTATTACTCCAGCTGCGGCAATTAGCATTGGCGTAATAAAGAACTGGTAGTTTAACCAGGTGTAAAAAAAGGCGTAAATGGTTAGCGCAAGGAGCGATAGCCTTATAACGATGGTTATCCTGTAGTTCTTATAAATCATATTTCTCCATTCTGCGGTAAAGTGATGTTCTGGTAATGCCTAGTTCATTGGCTGCTTGCGTAATATTACCCTGAAATTGCTTGAGCACTTTTATAATTACCGATTTTTCAATTTCATCGAGGTTGAAGGTTTCGAAATCGATACCATCACCCGGTCCCGATTGTTTGTTGGCCGAGAGAAAGAAATCGGAGGGTTGAAGTATTTCTGAGTCGCTCATAATTATGGCTCGCTCAATGGCATGTTGAAGTTCACGCACATTTCCTGGCCAACGGTAGCCCTCAAGTTTTTTGATGGCTTCGTTAGAAATTCCCTTGATAGCCTTCTTGTATTTTTTTGCATAAACACCAAGGAAATGTTTGGCAAGCAAAGGAATATCGCCATACCGTTCACGAAGGGGAGGAAGGTGAATTTCGACGGTGTTAACGCGGTAAAGCAAATCTTGCCTAAAGGTACCTTCCGATACCATTTGGTGAATATTATTGTTAGTAGCGCATATAAGCCTAACATCAATGGGTTTGGGCTTGGTAGCACCAACACGAATCACCTCTCTTCGCTCAATAACTGTAAGCAGTTTTGCTTGAAGTGGTAGCGAGAGGTTTCCAATTTCATCGAGAAAGAGGGTCCCGGATGAGGCAATCTCGAAACGACCGGGTTTATCTTTTTTTGCATCGGTAAATGCACCTCGTTCGTGCCCAAACAGTTCGCTTTCAAAAAGGGTTTCGGCAATTGAGCCCAAATCAACGCTTATAAAAACCTCTTCGCTTCGGGGTGAGTCGCGGTGAAGGGCACGGGCAACAAGTTCTTTACCTGTTCCGTTCTCGCCCAGAATTAGCACATTAGCATCGGTTTTTGCCACTTTTTGTATGGTGTTAAATACTTCGAGCATGGCTTCCGAATTACCCACAAAATCGTGAAAGCGGCTATCGATAACACTGCTAATCTCTTTCTGCTTCTCCTTAAGGGTTGAGACCTCGCGTTGCGATTTTTTCAGCTTTACAGCTGACGATACAGTTGCAATTAGCTTTTCGTTTTGCCAGGGTTTTAGAATAAAGTCAGTTGCCCCTGCTTTAATTGCCTTTACTGCCTTTTCGGCATCGCCGTATGCAGTTATGAAAACAACTATTGCGGTTGGGTCAATTTCAATTATTTTGGCAAGCCAGTCGAACCCTTCCTGACCGCTAATAGCATCCTTGGTGAAGTTCATGTCGAGCAGTATAACATCGAAATCGTTTTTCCCTAAAAGGTCAGGAATATCCTGCGGGCTCGATGTTGTTTGGACCTGTTCAACATGGGGTTTTAGTAGTAGTTTTAAGGCAAATAGTATATCCTCATTATCGTCGACAACTAAAATTTTTCCTGATTTAACTGGCATGGTTAACCTATTTTATTACAAATTGATTGTTGGTAAAGTTATTAATAATTGTAAAAATCAAAATAGCCATTTAGAATACCATTTTGCATACATGCACTTTTTGTTTACCCACTAGCCTAACAATGTAGAGGCCTGGAGGTATTTTGCTTATGCTGATTTGGCTTTGACCATTTTGCATTTGCATGTTTTTGTTTAAAACTCTTTTACCCTGCATATCGATTATTTGAAGCTGATTAAATATGTCGGAATTATTAACATTAACGGTAAGCAAGTTGCTATTTGGGCTATAAAATATTGCCACTGTATTGGTCGTGTTTTCAATACTGGATGGGTTAACTACCTCGAGCGAAAAGCTATAAATTTCGCTTTCATTAGCTCCATCGTTTATCGAAAGAGGGATAGCTAAAAAACCAGTAAAATTGTTTGTAGGAGTTACCGTATGGTTATTAAACGAATAATTATTGCCTTCGTAAACAGTGAGCGTAAAATCTTCTGGAAAATTATTGTCCGTGTCATCAACCTGAAGCATATTTAGCGTAAGCGTAATTGGTTGGTTTATGTTAGTTGTTACCGTTTGCTGACCTGTAATTACTGGAGTTGCGTTAGGACTAACGCATGATATTGCAACCTGCTTGCTTACTTCGCCAAAATCGCCCGAAATAGTAAAGGTAACTGTTTCGGTTCCTAACCATCCGCTGCTCGATATGCTTATTGTCCAATCGTTATTAGTAATTGCAATATTTTCGTTTCCTTGCCACGTTAGGGTAAGGTCGTCTGAAAAGTTCGAGATATAGCTGCGTAAGTCAAACGTTAGCGTTTCGTGCTGAATAAAGGTTAGCTCGTTGGGTAAATTCAGGGTTGTATAGGTCATTTGTTCTACCCTAAAGTCATCAAAGTAAAAGCCATCTTTATTAACTGATACATCGCTAACTAGTCTAAAGCGTACTTTAATGGTTTCGCCAGTATAAGGGGTAAGGTCAATTTCTTCCTTAACCCATTGAGCCTGATTTCCATGGTAAAGAGGTTGTTCGTAATCTTGAGTGGAACTGCCAATTGCAGTAAACATTCCGGATTGTGGAATCCAGGTTGTTCCTCCATCGGTTGAGACGAGGAATTGAGCATAATCCCAGCCTGTTTCGATATCCCATTTTGCCCTAAACTCTGCGTAAGCAACTATAGCGTTGGTTAAATCTATTTCTTCGTTATACTCAATGAAGGTGTTTGCGTTGTCAGAGTAGTTTTCTTGAGGGCTATCGGAGATTGATGTTGGCGCAGAGTAATCATCCTCATTGGTTATACCCCATGTAGTGCTTGTCCAATTGTTAAGGTTATCGCCATTCTCATCAACAATAATTTCGGCATTTCCGTAAAGTTTAGTTATAGTATCGGTAAAGGAGTAAAGCCCATTGTTTAGTAGTATAACAAACTTTACCTCTTCTCCGTTAGCAATGGTTGGGGCAAACGTTATATTTGCTGTAACTGTTCTTTCATCAAGCGTTTCCATGTTTGCTAGGTTAGCGTCAATTGAAACATCCTGAATATTTGCAGAGAAAGGCTCAATGCTCATCGTGTAATCAGCAGGAGAAACAACACCTAACGATTGAACTTTTATTGGTATCTCAACTTCACTACCATTGTAAAACCTGTACGATAAATCGGTTGCTTTGGCAAAAGGGAGGGCGAGACGTGCAAGGTTGAGGTTCATGCTGGTATGCCCAGCACAAATTTCCTCAATCCTGTCAATTGCTGGCCAAAACCCATCGCTAGGGCTTCCAGCCTCGGGTGTAAAAGCAATTATTTTATTCTTAGTATCCTGCTCGCCATAAAACCAGTCGTCGCTTCCTCCGTTAGCAACGTACTGTAATGTTTGGTAACATGTACCGTACTCGTAGCCGTTCTCTTCGGTTAGCAGCTGGGCGTAGGCTTCAAAAAGTTCAGAATCGGGTGTTGTGGCGTTGGCATAACCCCAAGGGTAAATTAGTATGTCGCTATAAGTATGATTGTTAAGCGCAAGTAGTATGTTTTTTTCTTCGCAGAATTGTTTTACCAGTTGGGTTTCGGGTTCACTAAAACCAGATGTACCCCTGAATGTTTCAGACCAACCGTTTGGCGAAGAGCCGCTATCGTCGTGACCCCACATGTAGCCAAAATTTCGGTTAATATCAACGCCATAGGTACCATCACCATTGTTTCTGCGGTTTTTTCGCCACATACCGCCCCCATTCGGGTCGGTTGTTTCGTTGTATATGTAACCATCAGGGTTTACGCATGGAATGAAGTACATTTCTAGGTTGTTAACTAGGTAGGCAATTTCGGTATCGCTCTCGTAGTTTTCTAAAATATACCACATTTGGTAAAGCATTTGCTGCATCGAAACTGGTTCGCGTGCATGGGTGAGAGCGGTATAGAGTACCTGCGGTTTATCCTGATCAACATTAGGGTTATTGGATATACGAACCCAATATACCTCTCGGCCCTCTATGGTTAAAGTTTCATCAATGGGAGTTATCTCTGAAATAAGGTTTGGGTAAAGCTGCTTCATTTCATCAAGTTCATCTAGCAACTCTTGATAGGTATGATATCCTCCCATGCTTCCTAGCTTGAAATTTGTGGGAGTGGTATAACCTTTAATGCTGCGTTTGGCAGCTTTTATTTGCTGGTTTTGTGCTTTAATGCTTTTACCAATATTTCGGTTTTTATAGTGCTGGGTAATATTTTCAATTAATACGGTGAAGCTATAGCCTAAAAGTTTTATCTGCTTAAGCTCATCTTCAGAGAATTCACCAATAATGAAATTACCCGGCTTGTGCTGTAGGTTTTCTGTTGAAACACCTGCTTCAGCAATTTTTTGTATGTCGGTATAATCTGCTATACTTATTTTTACCCTTTGGTAATTATGTGGTTGGCTAAATAAGCCTAAAGCGAAAAGCAAACCAAATGCAGTAACGAAAAAAGTTCTCATAGTTTTGGGGAGTTTTTAAAAATGTTGCCCTAAAAGTATGGAATAAGTTTTTCAATTCAATATTTTTCAGCAACAACTGCATTTGTTTTTTTTCAAACTGAATTTTACGATTTTACTACTTCTTTAATTTCCCTATTTTCACAAGAGTATACGAGTGTGCGATAACGAACATGCTATGTTGCATATTCGAACACATGTAAAGATTTAAAGCATACGAGTAAAGTTGCTAACATTAACTATATTAAACACATACATATTGTGGCATGCAAAATGATAAATGAAATGCCAAACACGAAAATTTTTAGCAATGGATAGAGCAATTGAAAAAAAGAAATGGCCACTCAAAAAAGTAATGTGGGTAGGCGGTATAGCAGCAGCAGTTCTTTTAGTAGCTTACTATGTATTTTTTGTTGATAAGAGTTCGAAGCTTAAGGTTGAGGCAGACAAGCTTACCATAGAAACTGTTCAGCACGATTTATATCGCGATTATATTACCGTTATTGGAAATGTAGCCCCAATTCAAACTATTTATCTCGATGCTACTGAGGGAGGAAGTAGGGTAGAGGAAATTATAATTAAAGAGGGGACTAAGGTTAAAGAGGGCGATTTGATTGCTCGTTTTAGCAACACAAACCTTATTCTCGATATCTCAAACAATGAGGCTAACGTATCACGCACAACCAATGATTTAAGGAGTACTCGCTTGCAGATGGAAAAGCAAACGCTTGATACTAAAAGCCGCTTGCTCGACCTTAACTTTGAACTAAAGGAAAAAGAGCGAAACTACAGGAATAATAAAGTCCTTTACGAGCAGAATCACATTTCTAAAGAAGAGTATGAGCGCTCGCAAGAGGCATACGAGCTTACTACAAAGAGGATTGAACTTTTTCGTGAGAGTTGGAAGCAGGATTCAATTTTCAGGTTAACGCAAATAAAAACCCTTGAGGAGGATGCCGACCGCCTTCAGAAAAATTTGGCTATTGTTCGCAACCGGTTAGAAGCACTCGATTTTAGAGCGCCAGTTACGGGCGAACTTGCTTCGCTTAACCTTGAAGTTGGTCAGGTAATAAGCATGGGAACAAGGATAGGTACAATCCATGTGCTCGACTCATATATGCTAAAGGTTGATATTGACGAGCATTACATTTCAAGGATTATTAGGGGGCTGAAGGGTGAATGTGAATTCTCAAGCGAGCAGTATGCTGCTCATATCTCTAAGGTATATCCCGAGGTGCGAAATGGAAGATTTACTGTTGATATGGTTTTCGATAGCGTTGTGCCTAAGAACATTAGAATTGGTCAAACTTCTCGTATCCGTTTAGAGTTGGGCGAATCGCAAATGGCCGTGCTAATACCACGCGGAGGATTTTATCAAAGTACTGGTGGGCAGTGGATATATGTGGTAGATCCATCGGGAAAATTTGCCACAAAGCGTTCAATCCGAATTAACAGACAGAATCCTCGTCACTACGAAGTGGTTGAGGGACTTGAACCTGGAGAAAGAGTAATTGTATCAAGCTACGATAACTTTGGCGATTTCGATAGGCTCATCCTTAGTAAGTAAACCATAAAATCAAACATAATTCAGATAAAACTTAATAACCTACAACTATGAACAACAACAATTTAACCATTAAAACCAAAAACTTAGTTAAAGTTTTCAGAACCGAAGAGGTTGAAACCACAGCGCTTAATAATGTTGATCTTGAAATTAAAGATGGCGAATTTGTTGCCATCATGGGTCCATCAGGATGCGGAAAATCAACTCTACTTAATATTTTGGGATTGCTAGATAATCCTACAAATGGCGAATTTTTCTTTAATGGAGTTGAGGTTTCAAAATTTAAGGAGAAACAGCGGACAAACATGCGGAAAGCCAACATCGGTTTCGTGTTTCAGAGTTTCAACCTAATCGATGAGCTTACAGTTTTCGAAAATGTTGAGTTACCTCTCCTTTACATGAACATTCCCTCGTCGGAGCGAAAGCGTATGGTTGAAGCCGTACTTGAGCGCATGAAAATTTCACATCGTAAAAAGCACTTCCCTCAGCAGTTATCAGGAGGACAGCAGCAAAGAGTAGCCATAGCAAGGGCTGTTGTTGCAAACCCAAAGCTTATACTAGCCGACGAACCAACTGGTAACCTCGACTCGGCCAATGGCGAAGAGGTTATGAATTTGCTCTCCGAGCTAAATAATGAGGGAACTACAATTGTAATGGTTACCCACTCACCAAGCGATGCTGAAAAGGCTCACCGTATTGTACAGCTATTCGATGGACACATTGTAACTGAAAACGTTAAGAAGTTGCTTTAACGAATTGAACTAGAACTGTCAGTTAAAAACTTTAACCCATGAGAGAGATTTGCATACCTGTACCCGCATTTGGAAACGATCAAATTGCAGAGCTTACGCTAACAATAGATAACAAAAAGGTTAGCTATAGCTATAGGGTTGAGTCGTTTCCTTGGCGCATTGAAAGTGAGATTGATGATGAAGATGAGCAAAATCATGCAACACTTGAACAAATTGAAATGCTCAGGAAAAGTCTGGCAAGTTATAGCCGAGAGTGGGAGCTAATACAAATTTATACTCCTGCTAAGGGTGCAACTCATATACAAGTTCTTTTTCGAAAGCGAAATATAGCATAAGCATTTTTAATAGCTAAGTATAATCCAAGCATATGAAAACAAAGGCATTACTATTAGTGGCTAACTTAATTCTCTTACTGTGCAATAGCACAAAAGCGATAGCCGAAAAAGTTGAGAGCAATTCCCTCGAGGTACCCAATGTGGAATACGCCAATGATGTTAGCTTGGATAAACACGAAGCTAGTTCGGATGAAGTTGTAATAAATGGTAGACATTACTATTTTTTTGGAGAGAGTTTTTTTAATGATGAGCTTTACCTCCCATTTGTCAACGAAGATGATTACTGCTTTCTTAAGCAAAATCCTATTGTGAGAGCATATTTTATTCTGATTTACCCTGCTTCATGCTGGCTCGATGATGACTCGTTACACATTTTAGAAATACTTTAGCCATGATAAGATCACTAAGAATACTTCAGATTTTAAGCCTTTTGTTTCTCCATCAGGTTGTTTCTGCGCAGCAAAGTTGGACTCTTGAGGATTGCATTAACCATGCATTACAGAATAATATCCAGCTAAAGCGGAGCGAGTTGCAAGAAAGGGTTTCGCAAAAGGAGTTTACTCAAAGCACATTTGAGCTTGGGCCAAACCTTTCAGGCTTTTATAATCATCAACTACTTAATGGAACAACATTTAATCAGTATACCCTTAAGTTCGAAAGCCTTAAGAACCAATCGGGAAGTTTAGGGTTAAGTTCAGAAATTACCCTTTTTGATGGCTTTTACTCGATAAACAATAGGGCTCGATTAAAGTATCAGCTTGAGGCAGTCAAGCAGCAATCGGAACTGCTTAAGAATAACGTTACGCTAAATGTTGTGGCAGCATATCTGCAGGTTTTGCTCGAATCTGAAACGCTTAATCTCGCAGAGGAACAATATGAGCTTTCGCAAAAACAGCTTGATAAAGCTGAAACTGAGCTAAAATTAGGAAAAGTTTCACAGGCCGACTATCTAAATCTTAAGGCTCAAAGTATAAACCAGAAAGCATTGCTAACCAGTGCCCATAACAGGTTTAAGTTTTATACCCTTGAACTTGCGCAACTGCTAGAAGTAAATGATGTTGAAAATTTTGCTATTGCTATTCCTTCCATCATGGCAAGTGATGCTGATGTTCACTCAATAAGTTTTGAAGCAATTCACAATGATATTGCCCAACATCGGCCCGAGATTAAAAAGGCTGAATTAATGCTTAAATCGGCAAAGAAAGGGCTTAACATGTCGTATGGCTTGTTAAGTCCTCGGATAACTCTTGGTTACCAGTTAGGTTCAGGTTACGACCAGTCGGCATGGTACATTACCCCCGATAGCGTTTTTGTTCAATACCCAAGCTATACCTATCGCCAGCAGCTTAACGATTACATTCAGCATAGAATTTATTTTAGGGTAAGCATACCAATTTTTCAAAAGCTTTCAAACCATTTGCAAATTAGCAAGTCTAAAATTCAGCTTTTAGATGCAAACTATGCGCTAGAAGAGGCACAGAAGGCTGTTTATAAGGATGTTCAGAGTTCTTTGTCGGATGCACAGTTGTCGTGGGATAACTACTTAGCTTTTAGTGAGACAGTGGAAAGCTACAAGGAACTTTTTGACCAAACCGTTAACAAGTACAATTTGGGAATGGTAAATGCCATTGAGGTAGGAATTGCACAGAATAACTTGGTAAAAGCGCAAGCCGATTTGCTTCATGCAAAATATAGCTACGTGCTTAAGCTTAAAATACTCGACTTCTACAGAGGTGTGCCTATAACCCTGTAGTTTTTTTAGTTGGTTTTTTTATAGGTTTAGTTTATGGTTTGTTGGTTTGCCCCGGGGTGGTGCCCGGGGCATTTTTTTTAGCTATTAGGTATTTCTGAACGCTTCTAATATCCTCAAAGGTTATGCTATCGCCTAGCATTTTTTTTGCATAAGTTGCCGATTTGCTTTCCGCCTTTTCAAAGTGTGCAATAATATCCTTTAGCTTATCATTGGGTACCACTTTCTCAATTTCAAGCTTGCCTTGCTCAATGTAAACTCCTAAGTGGTTATAAACTGTTTGTGGAGTAATTTGCCTTTCATCAGCAATTTCTTCAATGGTTTTTCCCTGACAAAATAGTTTGTAGCTAGTGGCATGCGATTTTTCTTTTTTCTTTGTTGATTCCTCAATCAATGAAAAATCAATATTTTCCGAATAGGGCAATCCTTGCTCTTTGCAGTAGCTGTTTATGGTATCAAGAATTTCCTTGCCGTAATCGGCAATTTTCTTTTTGCCAAAGCCATGAATGCTTTTAAGCGATATTGCACTTTGAGGGAGATTTTCGCAAATCTCAATGGCCGAAGTAAGTTTGAGTACTCGGTAAACCGGAATGTCTTTTTCGTTAGCTATCTTGTTTCGCCATGCAATAAGCTTTTTGTATAGCTCAGGATGTTTTGTGCTCGATAACGATATGTCGTTGGCGGCTTTTTGGCTTTTCCTCTTTTTGCCAAATGGTTCAATTGATGCTAATGCACGAGCTTTTATATAATCGCTGCTATTAAATCCTTTTTTACATGCGCTAAAACATTTGAGCTTAATGTTTAGCATGTTTTCAGCGCTATCGAGTATTTCTTTAAGCTTGGTTTTTTGCTCTTTATTATCGCTTTCTGTATCGAGACCTTGGAGCAGGCTAAGTATTTCATTCTCAATTTTTGGCTCGAAATATCCAATCGCTTTGCTAATCCTTTGCTGAATAAGCTCCGAGTCTTCAACCTGTTGCTCTGCCTGTGCAATTCTGATAACCTGAGCAATAAACTTTTCGGCAATGTTAGCTATGTCTATTTGAACTTTAGTAGCAAATTCTTGTAAGGCTATTTGGGTTGATGGGTTAAAGGCATTGCCTGACTTACGGACAATGCTGTGAGCATAGCTTATTTGTTTTTGAATATTGCCAAAGCTAAACAAATCGTCAATTAGCTGTTTTTGGTATTCACATTTAGCCTCGGTAAGCTTTTGCGAATTTGGGTGGTTCTCCTTAATTTTGCTATTAAAGCTAACTACAGTATTGTCGTTAATAATTGCCCTGTTTTCAATAGGTTTGCTAAGCACTAGCCCCTCAAGCGAACGGCATCGGCTAAGTGCAACGTAAACCTGACCGTGGGCAAAAGCGGCATTGGCATCAATTATTGCTTTGTCGAAAGTTAATCCTTGACTTTTATGTATGGTAATTGCCCATGCAAGCTTTAGTGGATATTGGGTAAACGTGCCTGTAATAGTTTCGTTTATCTCCTTGGTAAACGGGTCGAGCGAATATTTTGTATTCTCCCAAAGAAGCGGAGTTACCTCAATTGGCGATTCATCGCCAGGGCATTCAACGTAAACTATATCATCGTCAATGGCCATTACCTTTCCAATTTTACCGTTGTAAAATAGCTTTTCGTGTGAGGGATCATTCTTAATGAACATAACCTGAGCACCTTCTTTTAGAGTAAGTATGCTTTCGGTGGGGAAAGCATGCTCTGGGAAATCGCCCTCAACAATGGCTGTGAACGAGGATGGTTTTGTGTTTAAAGCATCGAGTTTTGATGAATTTATGCTTTGTGCTTGGTGGTTGTGCGTGGTAAGGGTTATGTAGCCTTGGCTATCGTCGGGAACAAAGTTGGGTAAAAACCTGCTGTTAAGGAGTTTCACCGATTCGTCGTCAAGTTGGTTGTTTCTAACGTTGTTGAGTAGCGAGATGAACTGGGTATCGCTTTGCCTGAAAATATGCTTTAGCTCAATACTTATATAGCTTGTTTGTTTTAGGGCTAGGCTGCTGAAAAAGTAAACAGTATCATAGTATTCTCTTAAAATATTCCACTCGTTATCGCGGGCAATGGGGGCAAGCTGTTGCATATCGCCAATCATAAGCAGCTGTACACCCCCAAAAGGCTTGCTGTTTTTTCTGAATCGTTTCAACACAGCGTCAATCCCATCAAGCAAATCGGCGCGCACCATACTAATCTCATCAATAATTAGTAGATCGAGGCTCCTAATAATGTTAATCTTCTCTTTGCTAAATCGCTGTAGTTTATCCTTATCGGAAGAGTTGCTGATGCTATAGTTATGCCTGCTGCTTTGAGGAATTTGCGGGCCAAATGGCAGCTGAAAAAACGAGTGAATAGTTACTCCACCAGCATTGATTGCAGCCACGCCTGTTGGTGCAACCACAATCATTCGTTTATGAATTTTCGACTTTAGGTTTCGTAAAAATGTGGTTTTTCCCGTTCCTGCTTTTCCCGTTAAAAATATATTTGCCCCAGTTTCCTCAACGAACTGATATGCTAAATTTAAACGGTTATCAATTTCAACTTCCATTAATACTATGCTAATTTTGTGATGTTTGCTGTGCAATAAAAGTAGTGGTTTATGCTCAATTTTTCAATTATACTTATTGAAAATACCATACATACATTAGGTTTCGTTATGCCTAATGTATTACAAACAATTTTATTATTACTGCTATATTTGCCTGCTGGTGTTTAGTATTGATGTATAACCAATTTTTATTTAGCATGAAGAGTAAATTAAACCTGATTCTATTGGCGGTTATGCTAATGTTTTTTGCGTCGTGTGAATGTACACGGAAAGAGAAAGTTCCTTTGGATGAGATTGATGTTACCGTTGAGCTGCGAAGGTTTGATAAGGATTTGTTTAGCATCAATACAGATTCCATTGACCACGAAATAGCACGGATAAGTAAAGAGTATCCAACATTTTTTCCGCTCTTTGCTGAGGGTGTAATAGGAATTGGAACGCCTGATGATGAGGATTTCTCAATGTATCTAATCAGTTTTATTGAGGATAGAATGGTTAGCGAAACGTACAAGCAGGTGCAGCAGGTTTTCCCAAATACAACCGAATTGAACAATGAGCTAACCAATGCTTTTAAGCGATATCGATACTATTTTCCTGATAGGCAGATTCCTGCTGTTTACGGTTTTGTTTCGGGTTTTAACAATTCGGTAGTAATTGCCGATAGCGTTTTGGCCGTGGGGTTTGATAGGTATTTGGGGCGCGATTGCGAATACTATCCTCAGCTTGGCATTCACAAGTACCTTCAGTATAAAATGCATCAAGGTAAAATTCCTTCCGACTTAGTTCGAGCGTGGGCTTTTGGTGAGTTTCAGTTTAACGATTCCATTGATAATCTGCTCAACAATATGATTTATGAGGGAACGCTAATGTACCTAACAAAGCAACTTTTGCCAAATCAACCCGATAGCCTCATTTTTGGCTTTACGCCAAAGCAAATCAAATGGTGCCAGCGAAACGAGAAGGAAATGTGGGCATATTTGGTTGAGCATAAGCTTCTTTTTAACACCGATGCTTTTATGGTAAACCAGTATGTTAGCGATGCTCCGTTTACGCCTAATTTTACAAAAGAATCGCCTGGAAGGGCTGCTGTATGGTTGGGCTATAAAATTGTTACTGCCTTTATGAAGCGTAACAGTGAATATACCCTCGAAATGCTGATGCTTGAGAAGGATTATCAAAGCATTCTGAATGGGGCAAGGTATAACCCTTAACGCAAAAACTGTTATAAAGGAAAAGCTCGCTTTGGATAATTTCCTTAGCGAGCTTTTGGTTTTTCTAGGCTGGAGAAAAAAATTGGGACAAAAACAAATCTCTGCTAATGAGATGTTGGTTGAGATGAAAAGGTTGCGTTAACTAGGTTTATTTTTGTTAAGCTAAA
>NPID01002341.1_pt1 | contig 26435 bp, 22 predicted proteins | sample 8637491 | NCBI WGS metagenome assembly NPID01 (sample SAMN07420843, study PRJNA396082) | bioreactor metagenome | isolation source: sample BA6 brine-fed electro-methanogenic bioreactor BA | place: Japan: Kochi | collected 2016-06-14 | reverse complement strand
TTTTTGCAATTAGACACTAGCTAGCCGACCGGGGACCTGCGGGGACGTTGGCCAGCCGCGATCTTGAGGATGAGGAGGCCGAAAGGACTGGCTGAACTGCTGGTGGAGCAATTGCTGGTTACGACGCAGGGGCACGGCGCGCCGTGCCCCTGCCAGGGAAGCAACAGATAAGGAGGAGTATCGATGAAAATTCTCGTGTGCATCAAGCAGGTTCCGGATATGGAATCGAAGTTCAAAGTCAGCGCTGAAGGGACCTGGTATGACGGTGCCGATCTCGCCTGGCGGATGAACGAGTACGATGAGTACGCAGTGGAACAGGCGGTGCAACTCAAGGAACAGGGTGGCGGGGCGGATGTGACCGTTCTCTCCATCGGGCCGGAGCGGGTCAAGGAGGCAATGAAAAAGGCCTTGGCCATGGGGTGCGATCGGGGGGTGCACATCCTGGATGATCAATGCCATCGAAGGGATCCCTTCGAGATCGCGTCGATGATCGCCGACTATGCCAAGGACCAGGGCTTCGATCTGATATTTACCGGCATGCAGTCCCAGGATCGGGGCTCCGCTCAGGTGGGGGTCCTGCTCGGCGAACTCCTCGGCCTGCCATCGGTGTCCACCATCGTTGATTTCGCCCTCGATTCCGGCATCATCACCGCCAGGCGAGAGCTCGAAGGGGGTGTGAAGGCGGCGGTGCGGGTGTCTATCCCTGCGGTTTTCACCTGCCAGCTTGGCCTCAACACCCCTCGATACCCGACCCTGCCGAACATCATGAAGGCGAAGAAGAAAGAACTGCTGAGCCTGGAGGGCGCCCGCCTGCTCAAGGTCGAAGGGACCTCCATCACTGAAAAGATGTACTTCCCCGAGAAAAGGAGCGGTGGGCTGGTGCTGGAAGGAGATGCGGCGGACCTTGCTGACCGTTTGATCGGGATTCTAAAAGAAAAGACCGCAGTTCTTTAAAAAAATCGTAAGGAGTCAGCAGCCTCACTCCATACCTTGCATCGATTAAAGGGAGAGCGACATGAAAGCACTTCTGGTTGGAGAATACCGAGATGGGGCCCTGCTCGAATCGACCTACGAGCTGGTTGGCTTTGCGGAAAAACTCGGCGCGGAAACCGTCATGTTTCTGGTCGGCAGTGAAGGGAAGCTGCCAAATTACTCAGGCAGACTGTACCTGGCAGATGCTGGAAAACACAAAGAATACAATCCCGACGGACATAAGCAGCTTCTGCTCGAGGTCATCGAAAAGGAAAAGCCGGACGCCGTCGTTTTCTCTCATTCGTCCTACGGATGGGATTTGGCTCCCCGGCTGACGGTTGCCCTGAAGGCGGCCCAGGCTTCCGAAGTTCTGGATGTTGCCGATGGTGCCTGGGTGGTTCCCGCCTGTAATGCCAAGCTGCGGCGCAACCTGAAGGCTAAAACCGGCGTCACCGTGGTAACGGTGCAGGCGGGGGCCTTCTCTCCGGCGGCGGAGCCCTCCGGAAGCCCCTTTGTTGAAAGGGTTGACGGCGACGCGACCGGTGTCGTGGAGTTTCTCGGCTACGAGGCCGCGGAGAGGACCGGGGTCGATCTGAGCAAGTCCGAGATTATTATCAGCGCTGGCAGGGGGATCGGCAAGCAGGAGAACCTGGAGCTCGTCGCAAGACTGGCCGAGGTGATGGGTGGGGATTACTCGGCCAGCCGGCCGGTGGTCGATGCTGGATGGACCGAACACAACCGCCAGGTAGGAAGTACCGGGCAGAGCGTATCTCCGAAACTCTACATGGCCTGCGGCATCTCCGGCGCCATCCAGCACTTGGCCGGAATGAAGAAGTCCGAGTTCGTGGTGGCGGTCAACACGGACAAGGATGCCCCGATCGGCGAGGTGGCCGACGTGGTGGTGGTGGCGGACCTGAAGCAGTTTATTCCCGCACTGACCGAAAAAATCGCGGCACTATAAAGTGTCCGAGGGGGCTTCGGGCCTCTAATCCAAGTGGCAAATTTCGGAGGAGGAAATGGTCGAAGAGATTTTTAACAATCTGGAAGCGAGCTTTATTCCCGGGGCCCTCCAGCAGCCCGTGACCTTCTATTACACCATGGGAGGGGTCAAAAAGACCGTGACCCTGGGCCCGGACCAATGTCGGGTTGATGATGGAAAAACGGTGGAAGAAGCCGATTGTGTCTGCAAGACGACTCCCGAGTTTTTCCAGAAGGTTTGGAATGACGGCTACAGACCTGGGATGAAGGACTTTCTTTCCGGGGCCATCAAGTCCAACAACCCCCAGTTGCTCAAGGTGTTCCTGGCGGCTTTCGGCAAGTGAGCCAGGCTCACCTCGGCAAGTGCAAAGGGGGAGTGAGGGGGGGCAGTACTTGAAATCCGGCAATGTTGTGGTCAAATAGTGTATAAAGTTGTGCCTTCATCAGGGAGAGGAGCGGACCATGCTGATAAGGATCATGTATCGAAACCGCAGTCAGGATATGGTTAAGCCACGCCTTCTCAACCAGTTGATTGCCGCCGACCAGGTTAGAAAGTTCAAACGGGCCAATGGGTGGGTCGACGTTCGCTGTGACCCGATTCGCGGGGCCGGGGAAAGGGCTTATGCAGGGCCCGAGCGGCGGCATCCCGAATAGGGTTCGGGGCGGCCCAGCGCCTCAGTTTCGTTTGGCCGATACGAAACTGTTTCAAATCGAATCGCGGCACCACAGCGTCGGACGTACGGGCCCGGTTTTTGATGCACGGTGGGGAAAGGTCAGCGGATGTAGGCCTCAGTAACATACCTTCGCATCATGACGTGGGTATTAAAATAGTAGGCATTTTTGCCAATGGCATTTTTCATGATGCGAACCCAGCCGGGGCGGTCGTTGTAATAAAGGGGCAGGATCACTTTTTCGAGTTTCTCGTAAAGATCGTCCACATCCCTTTCCGAGTTGTTTTCCGCCAGAGAGGTTTCGGTTGGTGGGGGGCCGATCGACCAACCGGTAACTCCCTCGATGTGCCCCTCAATCCACCACCCATCGAGAACGCTGAAATTCGGTACCCCATTGAGAGCCGCCTTCATGCCGCTGGTTCCGGAAGCTTCTAGGGGGCGAATCGGGTTGTTGAGCCAGAGATCTACCCCTGGAATCAGTCGGTAGGCAACATCCATGTTGTAATTTTCCAGGTAAACGACGTCGATTTTCCCCTTCAGGGCCTTTATTCTCTGGTAAATGCGCTGAATGAGCCGTTTTCCTGGGTCGTCTCGAGGGTGGGCTTTGCCACCGAAAACCAGTTGCAGTCTGCCCTGAGCGATTTGGAGCAGTCGGCCGAGATCCGAGAATATCAGATCCCCCCGCTTGTAGGTTGCCGAACGTCGAGCAAAGCCAATGGTCAACACCTCGGGGTCGAGGCGGGTCCCGGTGGTTTCCTCGATGTACTGGAACAGGTATGCCTTGGCTCCGGAGTGGGCATCCCAGATCTCCTCGTCCGGAATGTTGTCGACTCGGACCAGGAGTTCCGGCTCGTTGGCCCAGCTTGGCAGGTACTGATCGAAAAGATTGACAAAATAAGGGGAAGCCCAGGTGAAAGGATGGATCCCGTTTGTGATGGCGTGGATCTCGAAGCCGGGAAAGAGGGTCTTGGAAATTTCCCCATGTTTTTTCGCTACGCCGTTGACGTATCGGCTCAGGTTCAGAGCCAGCACGGTCATGTTGAGTTCGTTCTGACCGGCGAGTTCCTGGAGCAGGGGAATAGGGATCGGTTCCCCCAGAACCTTTTTGACCATATCGTAGGGGAAGCGGTCATGGCCTGCCTCAATCGGTGTATGGGTTGTAAAAACACATTGTTCCATGACCCGTTGAGTTTCCCAGGAGGCTCGTTCGTCCCAGGTATCCTCTACCGGCAAATGGGCCTTGTTCAGCAGTTCGAGGGTCAGCAGGCTCGCGTGCCCCTCGTTCATGTGGTATTTTCGGATCGAAAATCCCAGTGCGTTCAGCAGCCTCGCTCCGCCGATGCCCAGGATAATCTCCTGTTTCAGCCGATATTCCCGGTCTCCACCATAAAGCTGGTCGGTGATGCGACGATCGGGATCGGTGTTCCCGGGGATATCGGTGTCCAGAAACAGGACCGGCACTTCGCCGCCGGTCGGGCTCTTTACCCGGTAGAGCCAAGCCTGCACCTTGACATCGCGGCCCTCTATGGTCACCAGTGTTTTCGCCGGAAGCAGCTCCATGCGCGCTTCCGGTTTCCATTCCACCGGAAATTCCTGCTGCCAGCCGTCGCTTCCTAGTTTCTGCTTGAAATAGCCTTTGCGGCTTGCCAGGGTCACCGCAACCATAGGCAGCTTGAGGTCGGCGGCGCTTTTGATGGTGTCCCCGGCAAGAACTCCCAGGCCGCCGCTATAGGTCGGAATATCGTTGGAAAGGCCGATTTCCATGGAAAAGTAGGCGATTTTGGGTTCGTGGGTGAAGGTTTTCCAATCACTCATGGCAAGCAGAACCTCTTCCTTGGAAACGTTTTGCTTCAATGGTCAAAGAATAGCAGAATTTGAATTCTTGAGAAGGGAGGCCGCCAATAAACGCCCGCAGGCCTTATGATTGCCCCACTTTACCCTTGAAAATCCGCACCAACTGTGGGAAAGTGTTGCCTTAAAAAAGGTCGATATTTTGCCTCTTTAAGCATGGAGGATAAGCAGGGTCGATGTATCAGGAGTTCTTTGGTTTCAAGGAAAAACCCTTCACAATCACTCCCAATCCCCGTTTCATTTATCTGAGCAAAAACCACAAAGAAGTCTTTGCCCATCTGCTTTACGGGGTCAAGGACCATTGCGGTTTCATTGTTCTTACCGGGGAGGTCGGTACCGGCAAAACCACCGTCCTGCGGACCCTGCTCGGCGAGTTCGACGATGCATCTTACCGCTTGGCGTTCATTTTCAACCCCTGCATGTCTTCGCTCGACCTTTTGCGCAGCATCAACCGTGAATACGGCATCGAATCATCGTCCACCAGCCATTCGGATCTTCTGCATGCCCTGAACGAATTTCTGTTGCAGCAACGTGCCGAAGGGCGCACGGTCGTACTGGTTATCGACGAAGCGCAGAATCTAGATACCCAGGTCCTTGAGCAGATCCGACTGCTTTCCAACCTGGAAACCGACACCGACAAGCTGATCCAGATTCTATTGGTCGGTCAGCCTGAATTGGGCAACCTCCTCGCCCGCAACGACCTGCGTCAGCTGAACCAGCGGGTAACGGTCCGCTATCATCTCGATACCATGGATTATCAGGATACTTGCGAGTACGTAAATCATCGTCTTCGAGTGGCCGGCGGGACTCAGCTTCAGGTCTTTCCCCAACGCTCCCTGAAAAAAATCTACCGTTTTTCCGATGGCCTGCCCAGGCTGATCAATGTTCTATGTGATCGGGCACTTCTGGTGGGATACGCCGAAGGTTGTCGGGAAATCTCCCCCCGGATGCTCAGTACCGCCATTGGCGAGCTCGGCCAGCAATCCAAATCGTTTTTGAGACGTTTCCTTGGGGGCTTTCTGTCCTGATTTTCAAACCGTTGCCGGTCTGGATCCGCCAGACGATATCCTGGCGTGCTCATTGCGCGGTCCGACCGGATTCTTTTTGCACTCTGCAGGAGTTGGACGATGAGCTCTATACTCAAAGCCCTTAAGAAACTTGACCGTGAAAAAACCGAACCCAGCGGTGTTGCCTCCAAAATAGGTCGCGACATCCTGGTTGGCGGTGGCCAGAGGCAAAAGAAAAGCAGGCGGGTTTTTCCGCTGCTGATGGTCCTATTGCTTGCGGTTGTCGGGCTGGTGACCTTTTTCCTGGCCGGCGGGCTTTCGCCCGTGCCGGTTGTTGAGGTTGTCGAGCCGGGCCGGTCACCGGCCGAAGCGGATACAGCAATCGTTGCAAACCAAGCCACCGAGCCTGAGAAAAAGAGCCCTGCAGCATCGACCCAGCCCCCTGCGATTGCCACCGCCGCCGATGCCAGCCAAACAAAGGCTCCTGCCGAGAAGCCTGAAGTTGTCATGGAAACCATCAACCAAGCCACCCGGGAAACCGCGGTAAGCACCCGGGAGACGGCCGCGGCCCTGAAAAAAACCGCTGAAGCCCTGCGCGAAACCGCGGTGGCCCTGAAGGGGAAGGTGGTCGTTTCCAAGGAGGTCGTGGCCGCCGGTGGCAAAAAAAGCTCTTTACCCGAACCACCTGTCGACGAGGTAAGGATTTCCCCGTCGTCCAAGGTTCCTTCGCCGGTTGGCCGCTCTACCTCCCTCCGGAGTTCCCAGAGGCGAGGTTCAACACCTACCCCTGCGGTCGCCGCGGTCCCGATCCCGGCAGGTGCCCGCACTTCCGGGTGGGCCGTCACCAGCCCGGGCGACGCTTCGGTTCCTGAATTGAATGTGACAGAAATTCACTATCGGGAGAATGTGCTGGAGCGTCTGGCGGTCGTCAACGATCTCCCGGTCATGGAGGGAAACGTGATCGAAGGGGCCAAAGTCGACCGTATTTTCAAGGATCGGATCCGGTTCGTCATCAACGGCAGATATCACGAAATCAAACTCCAGCCCGCTGGCGCAAACTGATCCGGAGTCTGTTCCCAGGCCTTAATTCGGGCTTTCCCATCCACTGTCGCCGACGTCCAGCCAAAGGTAGTCGGCATCGGTTTCTTTGGCGTTAGAACGATCCACTCTCCCCGGAATTTCCGGAAGCACGACCCGGTAAGAGGCGCCGCCGTAATTCTGCACCTGAGCCGGCACCCCGTATTTCCAGGAATGACCGCTTCCCGCTAGCACCACCACCGTTTTTTCAGGATTCCCGTCCAGAAAATCCGTCAGGCTTTTGGCCATGGCATTGTCCCAGACCAGCTGGGCCTCGCAGAAGTAGATGAATGAGGCCCCATCGCCGCCATGTCCCCCCATGGCGCGGCGGATGTAGTCTATGTAAATGGGGTCGACATTACAGGTGATGCCGTTAAGGGCCTGAGCCTGGTCGGAAGACAGGGAATCGAAGCCTTCGGAGGCGACCTGGCGGGTGATCTCCCGCGAAATATTGAGACCAACCATGGGAACCTCCTTATCTCTGGCATAAAAAAAGATTTTCCGGTATTTGGGCCACAGACTCCAGTTGTCCCGATAGTGGGGTAAAAATTCCTGCTCATTCAGTTCTCCGGTGTTCCAGCGATCGAGGATCGGCTGACTCTCGCTGCGGAACATCTCCAGGCCAATGGCTAGATTTACTCCCGCCTCCCGCAAGGCATCGATGATTTCGAGCTGGGCCTGATGGTGGCCGGGGTGGTCATGAAGTTCGCCGACGAAAACCAACTGCACATCTTTCAGCTCTTCGATCATGTCCTCAAAGGCTATTTCGCTGCGATCGGCGATCCGCATGATATGGGGATGCGCAAGGGCCACCCCAGCCAGCAGCACACCGATAACGACCAGCACGGATATCGTCATTGTTTTCATGGGTTCGGCTCCTGATTGAACAAGTAAATGGTCGGTGACTGAACGACCGGCCAGGTTCCTTTGGCCTGGTTGATACCGTCATCAAAGGCCAGAAAGCTGTATTTTCCATAGTGCGGGATTTTCCTCGCCGCCGAGCGGGCCGCTTCCGGCGAAGGAGGGAGGAACAGCGCGGACATTCGGCTCGATTCGTAAGGATGGGGTAACGCGGCGAACAGTGCCGTTTCATTCTGGCGGTAGACCTTGTCTTCCAGTTCGAAGAAATCAGCCGTCAATTTCAGACTCTCGGGAAGGGACGGAAGCAGCGCCGGGTTGGAGGGGCGCCCGAGAAACAGAACGTCATGCCCTTTGAGGTCGGCTGGAGCAACTCTCTGCTCCGCAACTACCGGGGCCTGATCGTGACGCAGAGCGACCAGCAGATCCCTGGCGGCTTCAAGCAACTCTGGCGACAGATCACGGGCCACAACGACCAACAGGTTTCTGGCTCCCCGCAGGCCATTGACCGTCGGTGGAACCTCCGACGGATCGAGCCGGCGGAAAAGATCGACCTCCGGGTCGACAACCAGGCGTGAAGGGGGATTCTTGATCCGGAATGCAAATGGGGTAGCACGGCCGGCTGATTGGACAACCTGTCGAATTTGCTTGCCGTCTGTTTCAAGCTGCAGGGGCACCTGCAGATCGAAGATTTCTCCATGCTGAACCAGTTCCCCCTCAACCTGCCACTCTTTGCCCGCAACAGTAGTTTTGACCCGTTCGAGGCGGAGCTCGGGAGCGCCGGGTCGCTTTACCCACTGGTCGAAAAAGGTCTGCAGATCGGCATTAGCCGTTCTGCCGAACATCTCGGCAAAATCCTGCCAGGAAGCCTCTTTGAAAAGAAATGCATCGGCCATGCGATGCAACCCCTCCCAGAAGGCGGCATCGCCGATTCTTTGCCTGGCCATGTGGAACACCATGGCCGCCTTGCCGTAGCCGATGGCCTGGCTGGCCTTCGTGTCGCGCCGGAGAAAACGGGCCAGCGGGACGTCGTTGCCGACATGGACCAGGGATGCATAATCCCTCAGGATGTTCAGGCGGTAAGCCCTCCCGGCGGCAGACGATTCCTGCTCCTTGTAGAGATGATCGGCGACGTAGGTGGTCAACCCCTCTGACCAGTTCCCCTGCCGGTATTCGACGCCGACCCCGGTCCCCCACCAGGAATGGGCGATTTCGTGCCCGAGGCTGGTTTCGACGATGAAGGGGAGGCGCACCACCGAGCTGCCGAGCAGGGTCCAGGAGGGAAAGCCGTATCCGGTGGGGAAGAAATTTTCGACGACCGCAAACTTTTCAAAGGGGTAGGGGCCGAACAGTTCCTGGTACATATGCAGATAGCGGCGGGTCGCCTGAAGGTAGGCTTCGGCCAACTGCTGGGTTTGCCGATAAAAATAGGCATAAACGGGAATGCTGTCGACAACATCCTCCCTTACCTGGTATGGGCCTGCGCTCAGGGTCAGGGTATGCAGCGGATGAGACGTCTGCCACTTAGAGTAGCTATGGCCGTTGCCTTGACCATGGTCCACCCGGCGTCCCGAGCTTACCGCCTCGAACCCTTCCGGGGAGGCGATGGTCAGGGTGAAGATTGCGCGACGCCCGGGCAATTCAGGATACCAGCCTTCGCCGCCGCCGAGAAAAACCCCCTGCGGGGAGATGCTGGCCGCAACCCCGTAGGTGGGGTCTTCGTTGTGCGCGGGCCGTTCCGGAACCGGGTCCTTGAAGATGCCCTGGAAAACCACCTGGAGATCGAGTTCCCCGTGCCTTTTGTCATCGGGAATGCTTACCTCGACACGGCCTTGAAAAACCCGGTGATCTGCAGGTTCTCCGTCCAGGGTGACCGTTCTAACGTCACTGCCTGCGGCGAGCAAAAGCGTAACCACTCGAGCACCCTCTGGGTCAAAGGTCAGGACGTCGACGCCTTCCAGGCTTGAGGTTTCAGGGTGCAGGGAAATTCGCAGGTCATGGCGCACTACACCGTCGTCACTGCCCGCCCAAGCGGAAACAGCCAGAAAAAAAAGATTGACCAGCAGGATTGGGAAGGATACGGATTCTCGAATGTTCATGATTTTTATTATACCTCAATGCCATCGGTTCACCTGCCTTTCTTAATGGAGAATCGCCGTAACCACAACCGCGCATCGGCCCGGAACCATGATAAAATGGGCCGTAGTGGAAGCAGAGGTCCCGCCGATAACCACCAATCCAAGGAGAAAACATCATGAAACGACAACTTATTCTCTTTATCGCTCTGGCATTTTTACTATCCGCACCCATAGGTGCCTCCGCCATGAACCACGAAAAGGGTGAGATGGAACCCAAAGGCCACGGCCATGGCGGCACGATGATGGAAGGCGACATGATCATGCTCGGCGAAGAGATGAAGGACGGGGTCATGGCCATGGCCCATCTCAAGGATGTCAAGGACGCCATGGCCAAGATGGGGATGAGCGAAACGCATCACTTCATGGTCATGTTCATGGACAAAAAAACCGGCAAACCCATCGAGTCCGGCAGGGTGGCGGTGAAAATCGAAGGCCCCTCCGGAAAGAAAAGTGGTCCGGTCAAGCTGATGGGGATGCAAGGGCACTTCGGGGCCGACATTGCCCTGGCCGAACCCGGCGAGTATAAATTCGAAGTGGGCACCAAGCTCGAGGATGGAGAGAAACGCAAGTTTGAGTTCAAGTACCAGATGAAATAAACAGCAAAAACTAGATACTGGTCTAAAAAACCGGGGCAGCCAGGAAGGCAGCCCCGGTTTTTTTCAGGACTTGATCAGCTCTCCGGGATAATTCAGCCGGTCGACCCTGAAACGCAGGACCTTTTTCCATCCGAAGTTTGACAGGTAGGATTTAAGTGCTACCCTGAAAATGAAGTCCGGTTAATCTTAATAAGTGGAGTTCCTGGCCATTCTTTTTTGAGAATATCAGGATTTGGCACAGCCAAACGGAGGGTGCCATGGCAAGGGTTGACGCCAGGGTAAAAACCAAATTACCGGTTAAACTCGTCAATGCGGAAAAACCCGGAGGAGAAAAATCTTCTGCAACGATCAGTGAAATCAGTCTGAGCGGGATGCTGGTCCAGGGACCGGTTGGCGAAGCCGAGACCGTCAGTATCCGCTCCGATCTTCCCGAGCAAGGGGAAGTGCTGCTGAAGGGAAAGATCGTCAGACGCGATAACGGAAAAACGGCCGTTGCCCTATTCTACTCGGACCCGGCCACCATATCCGGGCTGTGGGAACATGTCCGAAACGGGCTGTCCGACGTTGAGGGATGCCCATATTGCGGTTTTTCCAATGGCAAAGCCGCCATCTCCTGCCCCGAATGCGGGAGGTCCCTCAATTTTGCCGATGGCGGTTATCTGGAGCGGCATCTGCGGGCAACCTTTCTCGCCAGGCTTCAAAGCCGTATCGAGTTTCTGGATCAGAAAAGTCTGCAAAAAATCATTGCTCTGATCGATAAGGAGTTGCTCAAATTTCAAGGGCAACCCTCTGAAGAGGAGTTTGTCGGGACTACCGCAGCCATGCTGGATGTTTTCAAAATGATCCGCAAGGTGGGTCCCACCGACATGAGCGTGCTTATTCTCGGGGAAAGCGGTACCGGCAAGGAGCTTACCGCACGGGCCATTCATGAACGCAGCGGGCGAAAAGACAAGCCCTTTGTTGCCGTCAACTGTGCGGCCATCCCGGAGGGCCTGATCGAAGCCGAGCTTTTCGGCTACGAGAAGGGGGCATTTACCGGTGCCTATGCCACCCGCAAGGGAAAATTCGAATTTGCCGACGGGGGAACCTTGTTTCTTGATGAGATCGGGGACCTGCCGCCCGGGTTGCAGGCCAAGCTGTTGAGGTTTCTCGAGGACAGGATCGTCGAAAGAATCGGCGCCAAGGGCGGGAAAAAGGTCGATGTAAGAATCGTCGCGGCAACCAATTGCGATATCAAGACCATGACGGATACCGGCGATTTCAGAAATGACTTGTTCTTTCGTCTTAGCGCCTTCACCGTCACCTTGCCGCCTCTGCGCGAACGAGGCCAGGACAAGGTGGTGCTGGCCAATTATTTCCTGAGAAAAATAACCCAGGCCGAGGGGAGCAGCGTCCAGGGATTCTCCGAAGATGCCCTCAGGGCCATCATGGCCTACCCATGGCATGGGAACGTCCGGGAGTTGATCAATAAAGTCCGACGCGGGATCGTCATGGCCTCGGGCGACTATATCGAGCCATCAGAAATGGAACTCGAAATGCCTTGCCCGCAGGAACAGAACAATCCTTTGAAAAGCCAGGTGTCCAAGACCCAGAAAGAAGTGGTTCTGAAGGCCCTGGAAGAGAACGACTATGTTATCGCCCGGGCCGCGAGAGCATTGGGTGTGAGTCGGCCAAGCCTCTATGCCCTGATGAAAAAGCATCAGATCAAAAATACCCATGCAGGCTCCTGATCGAGAAATCAAGGCCCGTTGCAAAGAGCTGAGAAGCTTGACGAGTTTCGATCTTGTGCCGACTCACTCGTCGTAAAACCTCAACCATTTTCTCAACGGAGATGGCGCAAATGTTCAGGGTGGTGATTTTTTTTGTCGGAAGCCTTGTTTGCCTTTATGGGTGTACCACCACTTACCCGGGCGGAGGCCAATTTAAAAGTCGAAGCATTGAGGGCCTGGCGAGCTCATTGATGGGAAACGGGGCCCGGAATGGAAAGGGCATTTACATCTGGCCCAGCGGAAGCAGCTATGAAGGGGGCTGGAAGGACGGCCAACCCGAGGGCAGAGGAGTCTATACCTGGTTCAGCGGCGAATCCTATGAAGGCGACTGGGTCGGGGGCAAGTGGCATGGGCAGGGAAACTACTCCTGGCCCAATGGAAACCGTTACGTCGGAGAATATAGGGAGGGGATACGGACCGGCTCCGGGACCTTCACCTGGGCCAACGGCGACCGATACACCGGTGAATTTGTGGAGGGTCGCCGCACCGGCAAGGGCGCCTATTTTTGGGCCAACGGCGATCAATTAACCGGAGAGTTTTCCGAGGATCGGATCAACGGCTCAGGAACTTACGTGTGGGCCAACGGCGATCAGTATGCCGGCCCTTTTTCCACCGGCCAGAATACAGAACCGATCGCTCCCGATCTTCCCCTGGGCCAAGACCTGTTTGCATCCGGCAATGGCGCCTGGTTTCTTGCTAACGGAGATAGCTATGTCGGCAGCTTCGTGGAAGGAAAACCTTCGGGGAGAGGAACCTACACCTGGGAGAACGGCGATCGGTTTATCGGCGAGTTTATCGATGGCCGCGTTAGTGGTAAAGGGTCCTACTACTGGCTGAACGGGGATAAATACATCGGAGATTTCGTCGAAATTCCAGCGAATGAAACGGAGAACCTCCGAAGCATTGACCAGGTGCGGTTGTTACAACAGAGAACTGGCCAGGGAATCCTTGTCCGGGCAAGCGGGGACCGGTACCGTGGGCGCTTTTTGAACGGGATGCCGCATGGCGAGGGGGTATTCGAATCGGCCGCGGGCGAGGAGTATCTCGGGCCTTTTGTAAATGGCCTCCGTCATGGTACCGGCCTTTGTTATTCCGGAGAAGAACTTACGGACTGCGAATATTCAGAAGGTGAGCAGAATTCCGAGGATGAACCAGGTCCTGGAAGGCAGTTGAATTCTGAAGAAGAACTGAATTCGGAGGTCTATCTCTCCAGCAGGCCTTTTCGCCGATCGGAGGAAGGACGTCACTGATAGCAGGCCGGAAACTACACCCTCGATAGCTTCGATCCCGCCTCATTTTCTACAAATCCCCCGCCTTGTCTCCCTGGTAGTTTTTTTCCGATATTCGGCTTTGATTTTTCCTTGAAATCAAAATTGCCGTCGTCTCGCAGTCCGGATCAACGTTGTAAATGTCACCTGTAAAACAAAAGCGTCTGCAAAATTTACAGTTTCGTCCGAAATCTAAAGTAAAAACCAATAATAACAGTAGCTTGTCCAATTGGCATGAGCGTTGCTAAATTAGGTAGTACACACATTGAGAGCCATCTCTCTCAAAAAGAGGCGCGCCGATGAAAAACAATCCTGTTCTTTTTCTGATGTTCATGGTTCTTCTGCCAGGGATGGCCGTGGCCGCAGAACACCAGGCCACCTCAGGAGAAAAACAGCAGTTCCCCGCGGGAAATAGTGGTCCGACGGTGATCCAACAGATTTCCGATACAAATGGTGCGGAATTTGCCGGAGCACCGGAGCGGGAATTCAAAGGGATGGAACTCGGGGACGAAGAACTCGGCGAAATCAGGGCAGGTGCGATGGATGGCGCCATGCCCGATATCAACATGCCGGATTTTTCGAAGATCATTCTTTGGGATGAAACCGGTCTCAAGGATCTGAATCCGGGCAAGGTTGGTAATCAAAGGGGTATCACCATTATCTCATGGCAAGGGAGGTGATGAGCGGAAGGTGCAGTTGCTTCAGTGGGTGTATGAAGGAAGGTGGCAGTCTCCGTAGTTAAAACACCATTTGCAACGAAGGAGGAAATCATGTTGAGAAAGAGTATCTTAAGTGTGTTGGCGATTCTAGCCTTTGTGGTGGCATCCGCCTTTCCGGCGATTGCCCAGGACGATACACTGAACATGAACACCGAGTCCGCAGTCGCTAATGATGAAAGTCTTGCGATAGGTGAAATCGAGGTCGACAAGTCGACCGAAACGACTACCGAAACCGACAATTCCAGAAATCTCCAGGTAGGGGACGTTGACATCGATAAGTCGGTCGACAATTCCAAAGATCTCGATCTCGATCTCGATATCGAGGTCGATAAAGAAGTCGATATCGATAACTCTGTCGACAACTCCAAGCAGGTCGATGTGGATAAAGAGGTAGATATTGAGGTCGAAGACTCCTTCAATTTCTTCGACGAGAGATGCCAGAACTGCACCAACGTAACCGCCGAGATGAAACAGGAAACCGGCGGCAAGATTTATCTTGATGCCTCAGGTTGGGGCGGCTATGCCGAGGCCTCCTCCGACGTGGAAGTCGAGGCCGAAGGTGGCGATGCCTATGCCGAATCCGAGGGCGGTGAGGGTGGTTACGCTGATGTGAATATTGACAATGAAGGCGAAGCTGAAGTCGATCTGGACAATGACGGCGAAGCCTATGTCGATCTGCAAAATGATGGCGAAACCGATCTGGAAGTAGAAAATTCCGGCGACGCTGAAAATAATGTTGACGCAGAAAGTTCTGCTTATGCCGAAGTTGACGGTGAAGTTGAAGCAGAAAATACCAGCGACGGCGCCGCTAGCGTTGAAGACGGTGAAGTCGAAGGTGAAGGCGGATTGGCATTAGCCAAAGGCGAGAACAGTGGCGACGCGAAAACTAAGGCCAAGAACAATGGCGATGCGAAAACCAAAGCCATGAACAAAGCCGACGCGAATAACAAAACCAAGAACAAAGCTGCCGCGAATAACAAAGCCAATAATAAAGGCAAAGCCAAAGGCGGCGATGCCAACGGCGGATCCGCTACCGGCGGCGATGCCAGCGCCAAAGCCTTCGCCAAGGCCTCCGACAGTGCCGAGGCCAATGGGTATGGCGGGAAAATCGTGCTGACCAATACCGCGTCGATGGAGAATGTCGGCAACGGTACCGCAGGCATCATGAGCTTCAACAACGCCAGCGGCAATTTCAACAACGTCGGCACCTTGAACGCCATCGGCTTCAGCATCAACAACGGCACCATCAAGTAATCGGTTCAGGTTCAGAAGGCAGGGGGAGATCCCTCCCCCTGCCGACCGCATGAATGGTTTCTCGCGAGGTTCGCAATGAAAAGCAGAAAATTCAAAAGGAATCCCAGGTTCTTGATGAAGGGGTTGATCTTTTTGATCCTCAATTTCTGCTGCGTCCAGTACGCTGTCGGTGCAAACCTGGATGTTCAGTTCGGTAACCTGAACCTGAGAAAAGAAGTCAAGTCTCTCAAGGACCTCAGATATACAACCATGGTCAGGCAGACCAGGGATTACAGTTGCGGAGCAGCGGCCCTGGCTACGATTCTGACCCATTATTTCGGCGAGGAGACCACCGAAGAGCAGGTGCTGGGCACCATTCTCGAGCATGCGGATGAGGAAGCGGTTGAAAGAATCAGAAAGGAAGGGGTAACCCTTCTGGATCTGAAGCTCTACGCCGATTCCCGCGGCTATGAAGGCGCAGGCTACAAAATCGAGGTCCAGGATCTCCAACTCCTGGATCGACCGGCAATCGCGTTGGTGGATTACGGGTACCATCATTTCGTCGTCTTGAAAGGAATTGCCGAAGGCCGGGTTCATATGGCCGATCCGGCCAAGGGGAATCTGGTGAAGAGCCTCAAGGAATTTCAGGATATGTGGAATGGGGTCATCCTGGTATTCAAAAATTCCAATGGGCCACGGATCAAAGACCATGAACTAGTCATTAAGTCCGGGATACCAAAGGATAAAATCGGTTTGCTGCCCGATTTGCTGGATGTCGGTTTTGCCGCCAGGTCGTCCGAGTTCTGAAAATTTAACCCGCAACTATGGAAAAGGGGCCGCAAATGAAAACGGGGCGGATCATAAAATTCCTGATCGGAGTTGCTGTTCTGCTGACTGTCGGCCTTCCTTCTCTGAGTCTGGCTGAGGATATTATCCCTCTGGAGGGGAGACGCCTCACTGAACAGGAGATGGCCGCAACCCGTGGGGGGTTCAGCCTGAACGATGGCAGTTTTATAACCTTTTCGCTGGATTTATTGAGGTTCAATTTCCTCTCGGACGGTCAATCGGAAGTTCCCGATACCTTTTTCAATGCCGTCAGCCAGCGAGGCATCATCACCGAAAATGGGATGCAATTGGATATCAATGTTGCTAAAGGGGGAGACATGTACGATATGTATGGCTCCGAAGGGCAGCATATCGATGTAATCGACACCGATATTGTCGCGATCAATGATGCATTCAAGAATATTTCCGGCCTGAGCAACATCGCCGTTGTGGCGGGCGACGGAAATACCGTGATCAACAATATCATGATGAAGCTCGATGTCGGCTTTTACGGGGTCAAGGATATCGCCTCGTTCAACGCCATGAACTTCATGCGACAGTGATCGGAGCTGATTTTCACTAAGGGGGAAAGGCCACCGGGATCAACCGGTGGCCTTTTTTTGCCCGGACATTAGCTCTGCAAAATAAAAAATTGACAATCTAGGGTTTGGCGGGGAGAATTAATACCGGACGCATGGTTTTCCTGCCCCTGTTTTTTGGGGCTCTGCAGTCAGGGGATTTTCCGAGAGATGTGATTAATCAGGGAGGAAGCATGAGACGGTTTTGGGGGGTTGCATTGGTTTTGTTGATTTGCCTGGTGGGGAAGTCCGAGTCATTCGCCGTGGAAAGGCCTCCGGAAGAACCGGAGCCGCAAATAGTCACTCCGCAGATCCTCATTGAAAGCGGGGCGAAGCTGACAGGCAAGCGAACCCTGACCTTGGAGCCCGGCCTGGAATATTCCCATATCAGTACCAACAACCTGGACGTAACCGGCTTCAGCATTCTGCCTACGGTGATCATTGGTCAGATCGAAGTGGAAAAAATCCGCCGGGACGTGCTGGTGCCATCTGTGGCCATGCGTTTCGGCCTCTCCGATGCCTTCGAGTTCAATCTTAAAATCCCCTATGTCTACAGGATCGACCGATTCAGCCGAGGGGTTTTCCCCGACAGCGTGAGCAAGCGGGTCGATGAAAACGACATCGGCGATATCGAAGCGGGGGTCCAGATCCATCTTCTCAACGAAAAAGGCATCTGGCCAGAGGTTCTTGCCGGTTTCAAGGCCAAATCCCGCACCGGCAAAGATCCCTACGGCCTCAAAACTCAGGTCCTCAGCGAGGGAAACACGATCCCTGCCGAATTGCCCACCGGCAGCGGTCACTGGGGTCTGGAGCCGAGCCTCACCTTTGTCAAAACCGTAGATCCGGCGGTCGTTTTCGGCACACTCAGCTATTTCAACCATCTTGAAAGAGACCTGGGCGGTACCCTGAGAACCGTGGACCCCGGCGACAGCTTCAACTACAGCTTTGGCATTGCCTACGCTCTCAACGATAAACTCGCCCTCAGTTCGGCATACGAACAGAAGTTCTTCGAACGCACCGAGATCAACGGGGTGAAAATTGCCGAGACCGACCTCGTCATAGGGACCCTCCAGTTCGGCTGTACCTATGCATTTGCTCCGAAGACTTCGTTGAGCCTCGCGGTCAGCTTCGGCCTCACACCCGATTCCCCCGATATCCAGGTCGCCCTGAAAACCCCCATCAGGTTCAGGTTTTAGTGCGATCTCCGGTCACTCTGGCCAGGTCCTCGTAAAAAAAGGCTGCCCACGATCCATGCCGGAATCGGGCAGCCTTTTTTCATTGTCGCTGTCGGATGCCGGTCGCGCCCGGTTTATTCAGGGCTGAATCCCTTCCAGGGGGATGGCGCCCTCCCGCTCAAACTTGAAGGTCTTTCCGAGAATTCCGAATCCCCCCACCTTGACGCTGCCCAGAATTTTAAAGCCGATGTCCTTGCCCGCCTGGGCCTGATTGACCACCCGCAACATGTCCCAGTAGGCGCTGGAGAGGCGCAAGGCAATCTCCCCGGATTTCTCGGCGTCAATGCTTACCCCTTTGGCCGTTCGGCCCGACGAAACCCTGATGCCGTTGAGAAATAGTGCGTAATCGACCTCGCGGATATCCAGGGCAACCTGGTTCGGATTGAAGATTCTCAGGTTGGCCAACATGTTGGCGTGGCTGAGGGTCAGCTCCTGAACCTCCAGAGCGACCAGGTTGACTTCGGGTGGCACCGGCTGGACCATGGCGCAGGAAATCAGCAGCATGACCAGGGGCAGCCCTCGTAAGGTTCTCCAGAATCTTGATTTAAGTCCCATCATTCAGTTCACTCTCCCGAAAAGGGGTGAAAGGGGGCTGAGCCTCAAAACTCCCGCATACAAAAATCGATGCAGATGCAGATTCAGGCTGCCTGTTCGCGGTGTTCCAGCTGTTCGGCAATGGCGCCCATGACGCGCTCTACGATCTGGATGTGGGTCTCCTTGGAGTTTTCCAGCTGATAAAGATCTGAAAAATTAAGGGGCTTGCCGAAGACCACCCGGCCCTCCTGGCCCACGCCGGGAAATTTCCAGTGATTCAGACCGCTCAGGGCGGTGGGCACCACCACCGGCCGGGCTTCGTAGATCATTTTGCCCACCCCCCGGTTTCCCTTGCCGAGAACCCCGTCCTTGTTTCGGGTCCCTTCGGGAAACAGCATCACCTTTTCGGTTTGCAGCAAGTCGTGGATCACTTTACCGGCCCGCAAATCCCGCCCCCGTTTTACCGGAAATGCTCCCCAGGATTTGAAAAAGAAACCCAGCAGCCGGTTTTTGAACAACTCTTCCTTGGCCGGGGCCCAGACCATCTGCAGCGGGTGGTTCTTCAGAACCGCCCAGGGCAGAAAAACCGTCTCATATCCCGAAATATGGTTGGAGGCAAGCAGCACCCCTCCGTGGGCTGGGATGTTTTCCGATCCCAGGATACGAAACCGGTTGATCGTTGAGGCATAAAATCCGACGACATGAATGGACAGGGCCACCCACAGGCGGCGCAGCAGGGAAACTTTCAAGGAAACCTCGTTGGCGAAAAAGATTAACCGACGCACTATAGCATTGTCCCTGGGTCGGGGCAATCCCTGCCGCGAAGATGGATGGCGGGATATCGCCCCGGGGGCTGTTTGATCTTTTGTTCGGCATCGAAATGAGATATTTTTATCGGCTGTAAAGAAGGGAGTCGAGATGAAACGACCGAGCTGCCGCAAATGTCTGCTTCTCCGGTTTACCGTACTGATCCTGTGGGCCGCGGCCGTTCTCGGGTTGTCGCTGACTCCCGATCCGTACCGGCCCTCTTCGGCACTGCTGGGCTGGGACAAGGCTCAACATCTTTTCGCCTACGGCCTAATGACTTTGCTCGCCGGTCGCACCTTCTCGCTCTTTACTCCCTCGGCGCAGCGGGGCTGGCTGTGGGGTGGCGGCTTTGCCTTTGGGTTCGGGGCGCTGGTGGAAGTCGCCCAGGGCCTGATGGGGAAGGGGCGCATGGCCGACGCCGGCGACCTTCTAGCCAACGGTATCGGGGCCGGTATCTGCCTGGCCGGCGTCTGGTTCTTCACAGTACTGAAAAAGCGAGCGGAACCTTGAGCGAAAAACTTGAGAGCATGGGAGAGAGGGTGCTACACGCGGCCGAGTCCGGCGCCCTGGTTCTAACCGTAAACAAGCGCCTGGCCCGCTATCTGAACGAGGGCTTTGACCGGCGGATGGTCGGGCAGGGGCGGGGGGCCTGGAAAACCCCCGCCATTTACAGCCTCGATGGCTGGTTGCTGCGGGCCGCTGCGCAAACCGGGGACGAATGGCGCTTGCCGGGCAGCTTTTCGGCCCAACGGCTCTGGGAGAAGGTCATCGAGCAGGACGGCGCCGGAACCGCCCTCGGACTTCTGCAACTGCCCGCCACCGCCCGCCAGGCCATGGAGGCCCATCGTCTGCTGGTCGAATACCGCGCCGAAGTAAAAGATGTCCCCCTGACCGAGGATCACCTCGCCTTTCTACGCTGGCGCAAGGGCTACCTCGAGGCTCTTGCGGACGGCGACTGGCTCGACCCTGCGGCCCTGGTCGGCTGCATCGCCCGGGTGATCGGACGGGGCGAGTTCGCGGTGCCGGCGCGGGTGGCTCTGGCCGGTTTTGACGAGCTGAACCCGGCCATCCAGGAGCTATGCCGCGCCTTTGCGGCCGTCGGCTGCACGGTTGAGGCGTGTCCTCCCGATGGCGCCCCGCAGGGGACTTTGACCCGGCTGCCCTGCGCCGATGTGGCTGACGAGGTCCGCCGGGCTGCGCGCTGGGCCCGGCGCCTGGTGGAGGATGGAGAACAGCGGATCGGCATCATCGTTCCGGCGCTGGAGCGGTACCGGCCGCTGATCGAGCGGATTTTTCGCGAAGAGATCGACCCTCCGGCCCAGCTCAACCTTGATGAGCAGGAGGAGAAGTTCAGCCTGTCCCTGGGCTCGAGCCTCGCCCGGCAGGGGATGGTCACCGCCGCCCTCGGCCTTCTCGGCTGCGGGACCCTGCTCGAACTGGACCAGGCGAGCTTCCTGCTGCGAAGTCCGTTTTTCAGCGGGGGCCTCGGCGAAGCCGGAGGAAGGGCCGAAATCGAAACATCCCTGCGCCGGGCCGGGGTTCGCCAACTGTCGCTGAAACGGCTGAAAAGCCTGATCCGCGAAGGAGTCGAAAGCGGCCGCTGGCGGCCGCTGCCCGCCCTGGAAACCCTGCTGCGGGCTTTGGAGACGAATCTCGCCGGCACCGGCAAGCAGCTCCCCAGCCAGTGGGCCGGGCATTTCACCGTCGTACTCGGCGCGGCCGGCTGGCCCGGAGAGCGTGCCCTGAGCAGTCTCGATTACCAGGTGTTCAAGGCCTGGCAGGAGCACCTGCTGCCGGCGCTTGCCGCTCTCGATGCCGTCTCGGCTCCCATGGCCCGCGGCGAGGCTCTCCGGTTGCTGCGGCGCCTTGCCCAGGAGATTCTGTTTCAGCCTGAAGGACAGTCCGGCCCGCTCCAGGTCCTCGGCGTCCTCGAGGCCGCGGGGATCGGGTTCGATCACCTCTGGGTCATGGGGCTCACCGAGGACAGCCTGCCGGCGCCGCCCCGGCCCAATCCCTTTCTGCCGGTATCGATTCAGGTGGCCCACCGCATGCCCCACGCCAGCGCCGCCCGCGAACTGGAATTCGCCGGCAAGGTGATGAACCGGCTGCTGGCCGGCGCCCCGGTCGTCATGCTTAGCCATCCGGTCCGCGAAGGGGACTGCGAACTGCGCCCCAGTCCGCTCATCGCTCATCTGCCCGCCGGCGAGGTGGTTCTGGCCCCGGGAAACGCCCCGGCGGCCCTGCAGCTCGCCAAGCGGCCGGACCTCGAGCAGATCCTCGATATCGAAGGCCCCCCCATGATTGATCCCGAACCGGTTTCCGGCGGCACCTCGGTACTCAAGGACCAGGCCCTGTGTCCGTTTCGCGCCTTTGCCCACCACCGGCTGGCCGCCAAAGCTATCGAAAGCCCCGACATCGGCCTCGACGCCGGTACCCGGGGGACCCTGCTGCACGGCGTCCTCGAACGGTTCTGGGAGCAGACCCGCAGCCGGGCCGCCCTGCAGGCCCTCTCCGAGGCAAAGCTTCGGCAGCGGATCGACGATTGCGTCCAGGCCGCTCTCGACAGCCATTTCGGCGACCGGGCCGGGGAGACGCCCCGAACTCTCGTCGACATCGAACGCAGGCGACTCGGCGCGCTGGTACTCGAATGGCTGACGGAGGTCGAGCTCGAACGGTCGGACTTCAGCGTGGAGGAGTTGGAAAAAACCCACCGCGAGTGTTTCGGCGGCCTGGTCATCAATACCAAGGTCGACCGCATCGACCGGCTCGATGACGGCAGCCGGGTGATTCTCGATTACAAGACCGGGCGGCCCGACCTGGGCGATCTGCTCGGCGAGCGTCTGCTCGAACCCCAGTTGCCCGTGTACGGCGTCGGCGAAGGCGGCAATCGCCTGGTCAGCGCCGCTTTCGCGGTGGTGCGCTCCGGCGAATGCGGCTTCAAGGGGGTGGCGCGAAGCGGCGGCCTGCTTCCCAGGGTCGAGGAGTTCGCCGCATCGAAGGTCGCCGACAAGCACGGCATCGACGACTGGGACGCCCTGCTGCGGCGCTGGCGCGACCAGCTCAACCAGCTCGGCGGGGATTTTCTCGCCGGAAAAGCCGCCGTCGATCCGGTCGATCCGGTCAAGGCCTGCCGCTACTGCGATCTGGCTTCTTTGTGCCGAATCAACGAAATCCAGCCGCTTGTCGGGGGGGAAGAATGAGCGACGCGACCCGAACCATAGCCGATGCCGCCGAACGCCTGACCGCCACCGATCCGCGCCGGTCCTTCATCGTCCAGGCCCCGGCCGGCTCGGGCAAGACCGAACTGCTGATCCAGCGTTTTCTCGCCCTGCTCGGCACCGTCCAGCGCCCGGACGAAATCCTCGCCATCACCTTCACCCGCAAAGCCGCCGCAGAGATGCGCAGCCGCCTGCTCGATGCCCTGGAGCGGGCCCGGCAGCCGGAGCCCGAAGCAGCGCATCAGCGGCGTACCTGGCAGCTGGCCCGCGCCGTCCTCGACCGCGACCGACAGTTCCACTGGCGGCTGCTCGACAATCCGGCGCTGCTCACCATCCAGACCATCGACAGCTTCAATGCCTCGTTGGTCCGGCGGATGCCCTGGGTCTCCCGTTTCGGCGGAGTGCCCGAAATCGCCGACGACCCCGAGCGGATGTATCGCAGCGCTGCCGAGCGCACCCTCGGGCGCCTGGGGAGCGGGGGCGCCGGCAGTGCCGAGGTTGCTCTGCTGCTGGCCCACCTCGACAACCGCATGGACCTGCTGCGAGATCTGCTGGTCCGTATGCTGGGGCGCCGCGACCAGTGGCTGCGGCACGTCTACCGCGTCGATCACGACCGGCAGCGCGAGATCCTCGAACGAGCCCTGCACGATCTGGTGGAAAAACACCTGCAGAAGGCTTTTCGCGCCATCCCCCCCGATGTGCAGACCGAACTGGTGCGGATCGGCCGCTACGCCGCCAGCCATCTTCCATGCGACGATTCGCGGCCGCTGCGGCGGCTGACGAACCTGGGACAATTTCCCGGCTCCGCCGGCCACGAGCTGCCGCTCTGGCAGGGGCTCGCCGACCTGCTGCTCACCGCCAAAGGCGAGTGGCGCAAGCCCCGGGGGCTGACCAAGGGGTGCGGGTTTCCCACCGCCAAAGATGGCGGCGACCCCGAGATGAAGGCCGCCATGCAGGAGGCTCTCGATGTTCTGCTCCTCTATCCCGAGGCCGAGGGGCTGCTGGCCGAGATCCGCGATTTGCCCGCCGCGGTCTATCCCGAGGAGCAGTGGCGCATCCTGCGGGCCCTGGTCGATCTGCTGCCGCTGGCGGTCGCCGAACTCTGGCTGGTGTTCATCGATGAAGGCCAGACCGATTTTGCCGAAATCGCCCTCAAGGCCCTGCAATCACTGAAGGAAGACGGACAGCCGAGCGAGCTGCTGCTCAGGCTCGACGCCCGGCTAAGCCACATCCTGGTCGATGAGTTCCAGGACACCTCCTACCTCCAGTACGACCTGCTGGAAAATTTGACCGCCGGCTGGGTTCCCGACGACGGCCGCACCCTGTTTCTGGTCGGCGACCCGATGCAGTCGATTTACCGGTTTCGCGAGGCCGAGGTGGGGTTGTTTCTCAAGGCTCGCAGCGAAGGGGTCGGCGATGTCGCCCTGTCCCCCCTGTGGCTCAGTTCCAACTTCCGTTCCCAGGAGGGGATTGTCGCCTGGGTCAACGAGGCTTTCGCCGACATCTTCCCGGCGCGGGAGGATGAGGCCCGCGGGGCGGTACGCTACTCCCCGGCCCGGGCGGTTCACCCGGCCCTGGCCGGGCCGGCCGTGGCCGTTCATCCCTTCGCCGAGCGGGACGATGCCGCCGAGGCCCGGCAGGTGCTTGACCTGGTACAGCGCTGCCGCGCCGAAGACCCCGGAGGGAGCGTCGCGGTCCTGGTTCGCTCGCGCACCCACCTGAGTGAAATCCTCAAGATATTCCGCGAGGCCGGCCTGCCCTACAAGGCCCAGGATATCGACCTTCTTGTGGACCGGCCGGTGGCCCGCGACCTGGTGGCGTTGACCCGAGCCCTGCTGCACCCTGGCGACCGGCTGGCCTGGCTGTCGGTGCTGCGGGCCCCCTGGTGCGGGCTCACCCTGGCCGATCTGCACGCTCTTTGCGGCGGCTCGCCCCGGGGCGCCATCCCCGACCTGCTGCAGGATCCGCAGCTCCTCGCCGGCATGAGCGCGGACGGCAAAAGCCGGGCCGGGCGGGTCGCCGCGATTCTGCGCAACGGCATCGGTCAGCGCGGCCGTATCGGTCTGCGGCGGTTGGTCGAAGGGTGCTGGCTGACTCTGGGCGGAGCCGCCTGTCTCGATCCGGCCGGAATCGACGACGCCGAAATGGTTCTCGCGCTGCTCGATCGTCTCGATTACGGCGGCGATCTCGAATCCGTCGAAGCTTTGGACGAGGGGTTGGAGAGGCTCTTCGCCGCGCCCGACGTCGAGGCCGACAGCAGCCTGCAGGTCATGACCATTCACAAATCGAAGGGGCTCGAGTTCGATACGGTCATCCTCCCCGGCCTCGGCCGCCGTCCCCGGCAGCCGGACAAGCCGCTGCTGCGCTGGCTCGAGCATCCCGACTGCGGGCTGCTGCTGGCACCCGTCGAGCCCCGGATCGGCAACGACAAGGATCCCATCTACGAAACCCTCGGTCGGCTCGAGCGCGACAAGGAAGACCTCGAAGTCACCCGCCTGTTGTACGTCGCCGCCACTCGGGCCAAAAAACGACTTCACCTGCTGGGCCACGCCACCGCCGGCCAGGGCGGCGAACACGCTCCCGACGCCGGCTCGCTGCTCGGCAAGCTTTGGCCGGCGGTGGCCAGCCGGTTCGTCTTTCCGGATGCCGGCGAGAAACCTGTCGAACAAGAAGCCTCCCGGCCCCTGCCGCCGATCCGTCGGTTGCCCGCAACCTGGCAGCTGCCCGAACTGACCGCCGCCCCCGTCAAATACGCCGCCGAGGCAAGTCAGCCCTCCGCAGCACGGGAGTTCAACCAGGACAGGGCGGTTTTCAGCGGCTGGGAGGCTTTCACCGCCCGTTATGTCGGAACGGTGGTCCACGCCTGGCTGGAAAAAATCGCCACTCAGGGGCTTGCGGGCTGGCCGGTAGAGCGCCTGGAAAAACTGGACCTCCCCATCCGCCGGCAGCTCGGTGCGCTAGGGGTTGCTTCCGCTGAGCTGCAAGGCAGTCTCGACAAAGTAACCCTGGCGCTGAGGACCAGCCTTACCAGCGAGCGGGGAAGGTGGATACTCTGCGCCCATGCCGAAGCCGGCTGCGAAATTGCCCTGTCCGGAATCCTCGACGGCAAGCCGGTTCATGCCGTTATCGATCGAACCTTTGTGGATGAAGAAGGCCATCGCTGGATCATCGACTACAAAACCAGCGACTCGCCCAAAGGGGATATCGAACAGTTTCTGAACGAGGAGGGGACCAAATACCAGGGACAGCTACATGCCTACGCCCGCCTGTTTCAGGCCCTCGAGCCTGGGCGGAAGGTTTTTGCCGCGCTCTATTACCCGGTTTTCGATGGCTTCTGCAGGGTCGATGTGGGTTGACAAGATCTCTAAAGCAAAAGGGTTATTTTTACCGCCCGTTCACTTGAGGTCACAGAGAAATACCAGGAAGAGCTAACGCTTTTCTCAGACATACCTCGGTGACCTCGGTGGTGAAAAAGGTTTTCCTTGCATTCTTTGCCTCTGGTTTTGTCAGTCCATTTGAGTTAAAGGCATAACCAGTCTCAACTTAGACATCTGGGATCCCAGACCTCAGCGGGGTAAAGGTGCAGACAGGGGTCAAAATTGTAGCCTCAGCCGGCTTTACCATTGACAAATCGGCCATGAAAAGCTATTCAGATTAAGATTCCTTTTGGATTGTAACCAGGGAGGGAAGATGAACATCCGATTAATGCAAATCTTCATTCCCTAAAGCCGCCTGCGCAGAGCCAGACTGCGCGGCGGCTTTTTTGTTTGAAGCGGCAAGGGCATGACTTGCCGCGTTTCTTGCAACGACCTGCATTCAGAAAGAGCAAATGGAGGTCAGGGCCACTGATGAGATAATGAACGACAGAAACGCTTCAAAACCATAGAGATGGTCGTCGATGAGCAGGACTGGATTCCCAGCGTGACCATCCCGGCCGACAAACTGGTCCTGGTCCGGGTGGGCTTTGGCGAGATGAAGTTGGGAGAGCGGATAAAAGCAGAAGGTGGGTTCTGAGACGCCGAGAAAAAGGCCTGGTAACTCTCGTACCGCAAGGTTCTTGAGCTGGAAATTTGGGGGAGACCTGAATCAGTGAGTTTACAA